>OCHK01002395.1_pt1 | contig 12552 bp, 10 predicted proteins | sample 1538551 | NCBI WGS metagenome assembly OCHK01 (sample SAMN04571707, study PRJEB22368) | human gut metagenome | biome: human gut; material: stool | host: Homo sapiens | place: Luxembourg | collected 2012-08-31
CCTTTTTGCGTTCTTCTAAAGGGATCTTTTGAAAGTAGTTTAAAAGATATTCTTTTTTACGATTTGGAAGAACATCAACAGGAATCTGTTTTTTAAAATCAAGAAGAACGCAGACATATTTACTCTTTTCGGATTTAAAGGCATATACCTCATCAAAATTAATGATTTCCGGAAGCGGGTTTCTGCCAATATCCACATGATTATCAAAAATAGTGGATACAGAAGTTGGAGAAACATGATATCGTCTGGCAACAGAAGTAAATGTTTCGTTGAAGTCTTTCAGATCCTTCAGAATATTATGCACAGTAAGGATCGATATTTTCTGGGATTTAAAGACAAAGGGATTGAATTCATAGTAGGTCTTTCCACAACATGGACATTTGTAGCGTCTTGCCCTGTATTTAATTATACATTTCTGTGTGGTAAGAGCCGAATGAGTGATCTCCTTGGTTACATATTCCTTGATTTTAGGCGCAGTAAACCCACAGTAAGGACAAGCCTGATGTTTGTCTGCAAGTGTAACAAGAAGAACCATCATCTTATTGAATGTAGTACAGACAATATTGGTAATATCATCAGGATTCAGGTGAAAAAGATTGATTAATAACAGTTTGAAAGCATCATTTTCGATCATAAGATCATCTCCTCTCTGATTTCAATGACATAATACCAAAAGAAATCAGAATCAGAGTTGCGACCCTGTTGGTGACAGTACACAAAGTTTACAATAACTTCTAGTGGATCCAAAGAGAATATTGTGACGCTTTAAAGATTCTATTTTCAAGTCATCCTGTTTGAAATCTCTCCAGTCTGGGAAGAGTGAATCCCAAAATTCGATTACACGAGCTTTAACTTTACGAATCGTTTGTAGAGCAACTTCAAAAGAAGTAATCAAATCATCATTCTCATCAAGCGTGACAATATAGTAAATGAAAAGATAAGTGAACTGAGTATAAGGAACAAAATTAGTTGGAAGCAAGGCATGGGTGGATTTACATTGAGTACACTGGATACGCTGAACAGGAATTTGAATTTTACACTCACCACTGGAAATATCATCAATGATCACAAATCTTTTGTAGTGTCCATATAAGATAAAAAGACCAACGACACCACAAACAGGACAATGTAAAGAAAGCAGATCAATCGAAGCAACAAAAGCCTGATAATCATTTTCATTCAAAATCATGTTGAAGTCGTTGGTAATTTTCAGTATCATATTATTGTCTAAGAGGACGGGTAGAAATCGCAACTTTGGTCGGTGAAGGATTTCTACCTTCTTTTATTTACGTCCAATCCCTTCTAAAAATACTGTAACAAAAAGATAGGAAAAGTTCACCCTACAAGTGTTTAAAGGTTATCTCTTTCTCAGAGCAAAAATCCCTATGACTTTTAAAGGTTGATTTATCCCTATCCAGTTTTATATATTCGTTTTTTTTATATTAAATTTTCTGTTTAATATTTAAATGTTGTAAATTGCATTTAACTAAATTTTATAAATAAAATCATATTATAAGTGAATTTAATGTGAATAAAATATAATAAAATATCATATAAACACATAAGTGATATATAAAATGAATTAAAATATATATTAAGTCCCAATAAGTTTGATAATACTGTAGTGAATATAGTATAATATACTTCACAAGGAATTCTAGTTTTTGATAGTTATTAAAAAATACGAATTAGAAAAGGATTAATGAATTGTCAATTTTTCTTGATCATACAAGTGATTGTTTTTTTTTGGCGGTAATCATTGGATTCAAAAAAGTTAAATAACCTTTTCTAGGATGAGGGAGGAATTATGCTGAATAATGGTTTGTTAAATGCAATAAGTAAAATGATATTAAAATTTCAAAAATATAATGTTAATGAGCAAATAAGAATATCAAAATCCATTATAAGTTGGATAAATAATTATTCTAAAACCGGATTCTCAGATGAAGACAATTTAAAAGTAAAACAAATAATATATGTTGATTTTGGTTTATCCATAACGCCAGAGATGGCATATTGTCATCCAGCTTTAGTGTTAAAAGTAGAAAATCATAGATGCGTTGTTTTACCTTGTACTTCGAATATAGAAAAGTTTGAAAATGCATATCATCCTGTATATAACAAACATGGTAACAAATCGTTTTATAGATTATATGTTAAAAATGGGGGACTTGAAAAAAATACTGCTGTTGATATAACACAAATACGAACGATTAGTTTTGGAAGAATAAAAAAAATATTTGATATAAAGGGTATTGAATTACAAGATTTTAAAAACATTATTTTTTTAGCACATTCTCGATTTTTTAATTATGAAAATCAAAAGATTATATATCAGACTAATGATATAAAAAAACTGAAAAAGGAGAACTCCTATTTAATGATGTGCCTTGCAATGCAGGAAATAGCGGATTTCTATAATATCTTCGAGATTAATGAGCTAAGTAGTTTGATAGACATTGATAATGAAAAATATACTATTATATTTGGAAATCCTGTTTTTAAAGAATGTACAAAGTATGAAGTTGAAATTAAATTAAAAGATAGGTATGGACAAGAAATAAGCAAAATGATTCAATATGATTTAATTGCTAAATGACATAAAAAATATATTAAATATAAAAAACCTGAAAAATCTCAGGTTTTCTTAGCCTTTTAAGGCATCTAATTCTTCTTGAGTTAATGCTCTAAATTCACCTAATGGTAAATTATCTAGTTTTAAAGGACCAAACTCAATACGTTGAAGATAGGTAACAGTGCAGTTTGCCTTTTCAAACATTCTTTTGACTTGGTGGAATTTTCCTTCATGAATCGTTAGATAGGCTTTGTTTGTATCTAAGATTTCTAGTTTTGAAGGGGCTGAAGTAAATTCTTCAAATTCCATAGGTTGATTAAAGAAGTCTACGGCATTTTCTGGTAGCGTCCCATCAAATTCAACATAGTATTTTTTATCTACATGTTTTTTAGGAGATAATACTTCATGAGTTAACTTTCCATCATTACTAATCAGTAACAAGCCTTCTGTATCTACGTCAAGTCTTCCCACAGGATATAGATCGTGTCTTTGACTTTGAATAAGTTCCATGACAGTCGGATAGAGCATATCTTCTGTGGCGCTCACATAGCCTTGTGGTTTATTCAAAATGTAATATTCAAATTCTACATAGCTTACGGGCTCATCATCCACAAAAACTTTATCATCTTCTTTTACGTTATAGTCTGCCTTTTTTATCGTTTCATCATTAATAGTAACCCAGCCGTTTTTAATTAATTTTTTAACGTCATTTCTTGTGCCAAATCCCATATGAGATAAATATTTGTCAAGTCTCATTGATAACGCCATCCTTTCGCATATTTATTTTTTAATGAGCCTTTAGAAAGTTTCGCAAAACCTAAAGGGAAGTTATTTACACAAACAAGTGTCCATCCAGATGTTTTTGAATCCAAATCTTTCACATCGAGAGTTTCACCTTTTAAGTATTTAATAACACGCTCATCTTCAATGGAAAAGTTTAATATATTTTTAAATTGTTCAGGACAAAGGGCAAGGGCAAGACTTTGGCTAGGTTCAAAATGTTTTCCTTTTAATTGACCTAATAATAAGCCAGATCTTAAGACGCGATAGCCTTTATAAGCTTGAAAATCTGTATTAAGCCAAATAACTTTGTCTTTTTTTACTTTAATGGTTCCTTTATTTAAATGAATGAGTTTTAAAAAATCAGTAACACAATCATCCAATTTATCGCTTGGTTCCAGTCTTACTTTTTTATGTTTTGTTTCTCCATCTTTGACAAGTAAAGCGACAAAGTGACCTTCTCCCTTGATTTTATGTGGATATAAACGAACGCATTCTTCCATGTTTATACCTGGCATCATACCATCGATTTTATTAATAGGAACAAGATGCAAGTCTGGATGTTTGTCTAATACATCTTGAATGACTTCTTCATTTTCGTGAATCGAAAAAGTACAAGTGGAATATACGATGGATCCACCAGGCTTTAACATAGAGATGGCTGCATTTAAAATATTTTTTTGAATCGGAGGATAGAATGTATCATCCTTTTCAATCCAGCTTTTAATTAAGTCTGGTTCTTTACGAAACATTCCCTCACCACTACATGGGGCATCCACTAAAATCTTATCGAATGTTTCTGGGTAGTGTTCTTCCATGTTTGTCAAATCTTCACTGGTTACCCAGGCATTGTCACATCCGAATAATTCAATGTTTTTTAAGAGTCCTTGACATCTTGAAGAACTGATATCATTTGAAATTAAAAGTCCAGTATGATTGAGTTTTGTGGCAAGCTTTGTGCTTTTTCCACCTGGAGCAGCACATGTATCTAGTACAACGTCATTTTCGTTAATTGGAAGCACTTGTGCTGGTAACATAGCACTTGGTTCTTGAAGATAGTAAAGGCCTGCATAATAGTAGGGGTGTTTACTGGGTTTATCTTCACTTGAATAATAGAAGCCATCATTTGTCCATGGGATGGGTTGTAGTTTAAAGGGAGAAATCTTTAAGAATTCTTCAACAGAAATCTTAAGTGTATTGATTCTTAATCCATAATATCTTTCATGATCAAAACTTTGTAGATAGTCTTCATATTCATCTTGAAGAAGTCCTTTCATTTGTTCTTTAAATTTAACTGGAAGTTCCATTATAGATCAAAGGCCTTTCCCAAAGCTTGAACCGCTTTAACTTTGTCTTTCTTTTCAATCGTTAATGAAATGGAGATTTCACTTGATGTGATCATATAATATTTAATATTGTTTTCACTTAAGATGTTTAATACTTTACTCGCAATACCTGAATGCGTAGAGATTCCTAGACCAACTAATGATAGCTTGATATATCCAAGCATTTGATGTACAGGATATTCTTTTGAAGCATTTTCCATAATTTGATTACTTTGTTCTTCGGAACAATATAAAGTAAAGTTGGCAAGGCCTTCATCGTCTAATTGTTGTGAAATTGTATCAAGGTTGATATTTAAATCGGAAATCATCTTAAATAGTTTTCCTAAATAAACACCATCGTTAGGTAAGTGCATAAAGCGCATGATCGCATAGTCATCTTTTACACTTAAACCTGTAATTGGCATATCTTCTAATTCTTTATGCATAATCCAAGTTCCTTTCTCTAAATCTGTTTCCAAAGCTTTTCCTAAGAAAAGGGGAACATTATATTTGCTGGCAAGTTCAACACTTCGAGTCTCTAATACTCCAGCACCTAAACAGGCCATCTGCATCATTTCTTCATAAGAAATCGATTTTAGCTTTTTAGCACGCGTATATAATCGTGGATCAATTGTGTAGACACCTGCAACATCTGTAAAGATATGGCATTGATAGTTTAGTTTTGCGGCAATCGCAACGGCTGTTGTATCACTTCCACCACGACCTAAAGTAGTGATATCTCCATATTCGGTAGCGCCTTGAAAGCCAGCTACGACAACAACTTTTCCTTGGTCTAAATGAGATTGAATTGTGGTTGTATCAATATCTTTGATCAAAGCACGAGAATGGTGCTTGCTAGTAAGAAAACCTGCTTGATAGCCAGTTAAACTGATCGCATCCACACCTAGCGCATTCATCGCAATCGCAAGAAGTGTAATTGTTTGTTGCTCACCCGTAGATAATAAACTATCCAATTCTCGCTTGTTTGGATTGTTTGTGACACTATGAGCTAATTCTATTAATTTATTTGTGGTTTTTCCCATGGCACTGGCAACAATGACTAGATTGTGACCTTGTTCTTTCATGCGTTTGGCATGAAGCGCAATGGCTTGAATCTGTTCAATGGTTCCAACGCTGGTTCCACCATATTTTTCAACTATATTCATAATCTATTTTCTCCAACTACACTATTTTAACATATAAAAAGCTGTCTTAGACAGCTTATAGATATTATTTTTGATTAAAATGATATTTCTTCATAAATCGATCGAGTACAATCCATTCTTCTTTATCCAGGGAAATGAGTGTGTTAATGAATTTACGTTGTATCTTTGCTAAATCAGTATCAGACGACATGGCATTTTCAAAGAATGCTCGAATCTCATTTTCTCTAGATGTAGGAATAAACATTTCACCTTTTCCGTATAATAACCATTCTTCATTAATATTGAATTGTTTACATATAGAAATTAGATTGCTTCTTGATAGACTGTTATCGCCATTTTCTATTTTTGATACTGCTGCTTTTTTGATACCGATTAGTTCGCCAAATTGTTCTTGGCTAATTCCTTTTTGTAATCGAATTTTCCTAACTCTTTTGCCAATTTCATAATTCATTGTCATGTGCCTCACTATCTAATAATTATATATAAGAAAAGTATCTTAAATCAACATTTGAAATTGACTGAATATATCTAAGATACTATAATGTTTCTTGTAGATACTTAGGGAGTATATTATATGGAAAAACTAACTTTAGAAGAGTTGAAAGTCCTTGAGAGCATGCGAAAAAGCCTGCGAGAACTTCAAAAAAAAGATTTAGAAGAAGTTATAGATTTTTCTGAAGAATTAAAAAAAAGAAATATTCCAAAAGTAAAGATTATAACAAGGAATGGGAAGGAATAAAATGAACAACAAGAAAACATTAACTAGTTTGGCAGCAGCCAGTATGGTAATCACACAAGCTGGACAGATGAGTGTATTCGCAAAAGGTGCTACAGCAGATTCAGAAACTCCAGCTGAAAAAGAAGAAACAAAAGTTGAAAAAACGCAGAAAGAATTATTAGAAGAAAAAATTAAAGAAGCACAAGAAAAATTAGATGCGACAAAAAAAGAAGCAGATGCAAAAAAAGCAGAAGCTGAAGCCGCAAAACAAGAAGCAGAAAAAGCAAAACAAGCTTACACTGCTCAAAATACAGTAGTACAAACAGGCTATGATGCTTTGAATGGATATATTGATGAAAGTTTACAGTCATTATTGAATGAGATTGCAGATTTAGAAGCTAAGATTGCTCAAATGACAGTCAATTTGAATGCGGAACAAAAAGCTTCTCAAGAAGCAGAACAGGCTAAAAATGAAGCAGAAGTCAATTTAGCTAACAAAAAAGCTGAATTAGAAGGTTTACAAAATCAATTAGCAGCTATGAAGACTCCTGAAGAACTTGAAACAGAATATAATCAGGCAACTGAAGATGCCACAAAGGCTCAGGAAGAAACGGATGCGGTACAAAAAGAAGCCAACGAAGCTCAAACAGCTTTAGATACTGCTCAAAGTGATTTGACAGCTAAAGAAGATGCTTTGAATCAGGCTCGTACTGATTACGAAAGTGCAACAGCTGAAGTAACAGAAAAACAAACAGCTGTGGATTCTGCTCAGGCTTTATTAGATTCTATGACAGATCCAGATGGAATGGAAACTGCAAAAGCTGAATTAGAAACTGCAAAAGCAGATTTACAGACTGCACAACAAAAACAGACGGATGCTGAAAACGCATTAGCTTCTGCAAACTTGGCTTATGAAACGGCAAAAACTGCAAAGGAAACTGCCGAGACAAATTTAGCGAATGCCCAGCAGGCTGTAACAGACGCTCAAAACAAGTTGAATGATGCAAAAGCTAAAGAACAATCAGCAAAAAATTCTTTAGATGCAGCAAATGCCGAAAAAGAAAAGAACGAAGCAGCAATCAAGGAGTTAAATGCTAAGATTGCAACAGTTCAGAATGAAGTAAATCAGGCTCAAACAGCTTATGACAAGGCTTTAAACGATTTTAACTCGACAATGTCTCCATTAGAACAGGCTAAAAAGAATTTAGCCGACTTCGAATCCAAGTATGCTACAGAGTTGAGTCGCTTGACAGCTGGAAGTAAAGGATACTTTGAATCGCTTGGCTGTTCAGAAGATGTTCTAAGCGTGTTCAAAGTCGACGACAGCTATCAGGGCGAAGTTGCAGGATACACACATATGGGACAGACTGGAGATGCAACAAGTCTGGAAAATATGAAAGCTTCCATTCCTTATTTGCGAGAATGCAATGAAATCCGTAAAAAGGATGGCTTGCCTGAATTGAGCGTAAGCATGTTCATGATGGCAATTGCTCAGGTCAATGCCAACTATGCACAGGTGGAAGGAAACCATTCCTCAGCATATGGAACCTGTGAGAACCTTGCATGGGGGTATGGAGAAGCAGGAACAGGAGCAAGTCCATTTAGAGGCTGGTACGACTACGAAAAGAAACAGTACGATGCCGGAAATCACAAATTCTCAGAAGTGGGACACTATTTGAATATCGTACATCCGGCGAATACAATCACCGGCTTTGCGTTGCAGAAGGTGAATGGTGTCTATGCTCAGGAATTCTGTGAACCAAATTCATTTGTAAAAGATGTCATTCTGTCTGTGGATGAATTTGAAACATCTTTTAATAACTATTACAACAATTTAAAATCGGTAGATGCTCAGCATAAAGCATTGAAAGACGCTGTAATCAATGCAAGTGGAACTACTACAAAAGACGACACAGCTGTAACAAACGCTCTCAACTTATTGAACGCTAAGAAAAACGCATTAACTTCTTTACAGAACCAGAAAACTGCAAAAGAAAACGAACGTGCCGGATTGCAGGACCGTGTAAATCAAGCAACAGCTTCTTATAACCAAGCTGTACAAAACACAAAAGCAGCTAATCAAAAAGTCGAAGAAGCGAAAACAGCTAAAGCAAATGCAGAAAACGCTTTGAACAGTGCAAAGGCTGAATTAATGGCTAAAGAAAATGCACGTCAAACAGCTTCAGTAAATGTGAATACAGCAAAAGCTCAAGCTAAAGAAGCCCAGAACAAAATGAATACTTTGAATGATAGAATCAACAACTGGACAGCAAACACAGAAAAGGCTGAAAAGAATTTAGCAGATGCAAAAGATGCTTTAGCAAAAGCTAAGACTAGAAAAGCTCAGTTAAAAGACACATTCGATACAGCAACAGATGAACACAAGAAAGCATCTGATGTATTCAATGATGCAAAAGCTACTTCAGAGGATGCGAATGCGCACTTGGCAACAGCTAAAGAAAACTTGAGCAAGAAAGATGCGTTGAGAAATGCTGCCAAAAAGGCTGTTGATACATACAATACAGCTTCCGCACAAGTCGAATCATTAGAAACAGATATCGCAAAATTAGCGGATACAATCACTGCTAAAGAAGCTGAAAAAGCAAAAGCGGATGAAAACATCAAAGCATTGACAGCTGACATCGAAACAACTGCAAACAAAAAGGATAAAGTAGACGCCGAAGCCACTCCATTGAAAAACGTTAAAGTCGTATTGAAAGACGTATTGATGAATGGTTCTAAAGCGGATATCTCAACAGTTGGAAATGAAATTCTAACAGCTAAGTTGAGTGCTTTACAGGTAGAAGTTGACAAAGCTCAAGCCTTGAAAGCGGATTTGGAAGCTAAAAATACTGCTTACAATGACAAATACAATGAATATTTGACAGCCAAATCAAACTTGGCAAAAGCAGAAGCAAACCATGCAGAAGCCATGAAAGCGTTAAGCGATTACTTGAATAAATCAGATAAAAACGATAAAACTGAAACAAATAAATCAGCTAATGTTGGAAATAGTGTCGATACTAAAAAATCTAATGGTGTAAATACATCTGCTCAAACTGCATTAGGATTCTATGCATTGAGTGGTGTATTAGGACTTGCAGGTGTTGCATTTACAGGTAAACACGCTCGTAAAGAAGATTAGTTTATTATAGGAGAGATGAATGTCTCTCCTTGTTTTATGAGGTTAAATATGTCATTTAAAGTTAAAATACAAAATAATCGTGGAGACTGGTATCAAATTTTTCCAGATGATGATGTACCTATATCATTCATTCGGGTGATGAAGAAACAAAATGCTACATTTTATGAAGATGGCACTTTTGAATGTAGTGTATATGAAATTCAATCATTAATTGATTGTATTGAAGAATATATCAAAGATAAACAAAGAGAGTTTAGTTCAAGTAGAGCTTTAAGAGAAAGATTAAGTAAGCGTAAAGAAGAAATGAATCAAGGGGTATATAAGGTTGTGTTGAATAGTATGTTTGATTTAACAAACGATTATGTACCATATACGCGAAACTATAAAACGGGATATGATCTTTATCCAACATGGCGAATCATTGAAATGAATGCGATGTCTTGGACAATGTTTATGTCTTATAATTTTATTAAATTTATTGAATCTTCAATTTATCGTGCGGATGAATTGAGTTTTAAATTGAAGGAAAAAGAAAGGTTGCTAGTAAAAGGAATTGTAGAATAAAAGGTAAAACGAAAAGGTCACCCCTCATCATGTAAGACGAGGGGTGACTCAATTTCTTGACCAAAATTTATACTATATGGGATAGTATATGTGCAAATTTAGAAATGAAATTGTCTTTTTTAAAATTGACAAATCCATTATGCTTTTATTATTTCGATCATAAAGTATGTTTGGTTTTAAAAATTCTTAGACAGCTTTTATTCCATTAATATATACATTTTTAATTGTATTATCCAAATCAATCAAACTTTTAGTACAAATAATAAAGTCAGCATCTTTACCAGATTTAATAGAACCAACTCGATTGTCTAAATGTAAGATTTTAGCTGGATTGATTGTGATAGCCTTGATTGCTTCATTTTCAGGTAGTCCTGCTTTATGGGCTAGGGCTGCATTTAATGGCAGATATTGTTGGGGATTGAATGGGGAATCGGTTGTGATCGCAAATAAGATGCCTTTTTCGTACATTTTATTTGGTGTTTCAAATGAATCGTTGGCACATTCAAACTTATCTTTGTGACAAAGACTTGGTCCACAAATACATGGAAAACCACTTTCTTTGATTTGGTCTAGAATCACTTGTGAATCGGTCGCATGATCTAGAGTGATTTCAATATCATATTCTTTTGCGATACGAATGGCGGTCAACATATCATCGGCTCTATGAGCATGACACTTTAATGGGATTTCTTTTTTGATGACTGGAATCATGGCTTCGAGTTTTTGATCATAGTCTACATCTTTGCCTGCTTCTTTTTTCATCATGTATTCTTTTGTCTTAGCTAGAGTTTCTCTCAGTAATGCGCTAATTTGCATACGTGTATCAATATTTTTTCCTTTGTAACAATTTTTTGGGTTTTCGCCAAAGGCTGCCTTCATCGCAATTGGATTTTGAATGGTCATTTCATCAATACAATTTCCTTTTGTCTTATACGCAAAGAAAGTTCCACCAATGACATTAGCACTACCAGGTCCTGCAGCTACTGTTGTGATACCGGCTTCTAATGCCGTTTGTACAGTTTCATCCATTGGATTGCATCCATCAATACCACGCATGTTGGGTGTAATTGGATTTGTGATTTCATTTAAATCATTGCCTTCAAAACCAATAGCCGTTTCTTCCATACCCAAATGACAATGAGCTTCTACCATACCTGGATATACATTGAATCCTGTAAGATCTTGTGTATCTTCATTGTTTTTAGGACTTAAATTCTTTCCAATCTCTGTAAATACACCTTTATCTACTCTAAAATCACCAATGAAAGGATCTTGTTCCATGGTATAAATAGTGGCGTTTTTAAAAAGCATTAAGCGGCCTTCTTTCCGTCAACATAGACAGATTGAATTTCATTTTGAGTGTCTAGAATGTTCTTTGTACAAATGACAAAATCAGCGTCTTTACCAACTTTAATAGATCCAACACGATTATCTAAACCTAAAATCTTAGCTGGATTGATTGTGATGGCTTTAATGGCTTCATATTCTGGTAGACCCGCCTTTGCGGCTAGAGCAGCACTTAAAGAAAGGTATTGTTGAGGAATAACTGGAGAGTCGGTAATGATAGAGAATAAGATACCTGCTTTATAGAGTTCGTTTGGTGTTTCAAAAGACATATTCGCAAGTTCAAATTTTGATTTGTGCGTTAAGGCAGGTCCACAAATACATGGAAAACCACTTTCTTTGATTTGAGGAAGAATACATCTTGCATCTGTAACATGATCTAATGTAATCTTGATATTTTCTTCTTTTGCGATACGAATGGCCGTTAAGATATCATCGGCTCTATGAGCATGACACTTTAATGGAAGTTCTCTTTTGACAACAGGAATCATGGCTTCAAGTTTTTGATCATAAGCTATATCTTTACCAGCTTCTTTTTTAGCTAGGTATTCCTTTGTCTTTTCTAATGTTTCTCTTAATAATGCACTGATTTGCATACGCGTATCAATTTTCTTACCTTGATAACAACGCTTAGGATTTTCTCCGAATGCAGCCTTCATCGCAATTGGATTTTCAATTGTCATTTCATCAATACAATTTCCTTTTGTCTTATACGCAAAGAAAGTTCCACCAAGTACGTTAGCACTACCAGGACCAGCTGCAACTGTAGTAACACCACCTTTTAATGCAAGTTCTACGGTTTCATCCATTGGATTACATCCATCAATGCCTCGCATATTTGGTGTGATTGGATCTGTGATTTCATTGACATCATCACCTTCAAAGCGAATGGCTGTTTCTTCCATACCTAAATGGCAATGACTTTCAACTAAACC
>OCHK01002397.1_pt1 | contig 12545 bp, 21 predicted proteins | sample 1538551 | NCBI WGS metagenome assembly OCHK01 (sample SAMN04571707, study PRJEB22368) | human gut metagenome | biome: human gut; material: stool | host: Homo sapiens | place: Luxembourg | collected 2012-08-31
CGGTGACGCCCTCAAAGTCCTGCACGGCCTCCTGGTAGCGCTCCTGGCTCATCAAGGCGGCCACATCCTTGTCCTCCACGGCCAGCTCACACATGGCCTTGTAGGAGGGCAGGCGGTTGGTGGGAGTGCCCGGCTGGGCCTCATCGTCCTTGTCCCCAAAGCGGTGGAGGCGGACCATATCAAAGGCATTGACCAGGCGGTTGCTGCACGGGTCGGTGGCGTGGTGGGAATAGAGGAATTTGCCGTTGTCATAGATGACAGCGCCGCCGGTGGTGGAGCCGCCCAGGTAGGTGTAACGGCCCGGCATGTTGTCCACCGGCTCATAGATGCCGGGGATGAGCTCATCCATGGCCCGGTAGATGTCATAGGTGCGGCAGAAAGCGCCCACCACGCCGGTCTTGCCCTCCGGGTCACCTTGCTTGACGGCCAGCTTGGGCAGGCTTAGAGCGCCCGGCACCTGGGGCCAGGCGGTGCAGTCGGTCCAGTCATCGTATTTGGCCAGCAGGCCGTTGGCAGAGAGCAGGGGCTTGTCTTTCCACACATAGATGTATTGGCTGTCAGCGCAGCAGGACGGCCAATACATGAGGCGGGACACCTCAAAGGTGGTGGGGTCCATGAGCTCCAGGCCTATGTACTCCGCCATTTTGCGGGCACAGGGCTCATACTCATCCGCCGTCACGGTCCTGTCCGTGGGAAGCAGAACACGCAGGCGGGGAGCCGCTGGGCTGTGCTTACGGGTGGAGTAGATGCAATAGCCGCAGCCCAGGGCCTCCACCCGGCGCAGGACATCCTCCGTGCCCCCGGAGGGGATGTTGTCCAGGTCCAGGGTGATGACATCACGCCCGGTCACATTGTTGGCTTTGCGCCGGGGCCCGGACAGTGTGCCGGCCATAAAGCCGCCCACGTCCTTGAGGTCATCCTGCTGGGCCTTTTTCATATTCAGATATGCCGCCAGGGTTTCCGTGCCTCTGGCCGGGGCCTGGAGCCGGGCCCACAGCTCTGAGATGAGCATGGTCTGGGCCTGCCAGGTCATAGCCCGCCGGTTGCTCCCGGCGGAGATCGTTATTTTGCGGTCATATTGCATGGGGCGGCACCTCTTACTCTGGTTTTTCTCGTTCCGGGGTCAATCGGTCCAGCCAGCGCTGGAGCTTTTCCGCCTCCACGGCGGTGGTGTTATCTCCGCCCATGGCGACATCCAGGACCTTGAGGCACAGGCGGACATCTCCCAGCTCCTCATGCAGATGCTCCGCCGCTTGGGCGTGTGTCATCGGCGTGGGATTTTCTCCCCGGAGCTTTCTGGCCATTTTGAGCGCCGCCTGGGTCAGTTCGGCCAGCTCCTCGGCGCATTGCTCCAGCACAGCGGGCAGGCCGATGGCCTCAATGACCTGGTTGACCTCCTGCACTCCACCCATGGGCACCGCCCGGTCATCCCAATACTCACTGGCCCCCACCTTGCGGGGCGCATTGTCAAAGGCGGCAATCCAGGACGGGAGGCTCTCATTGATGGCGTCAAAGTGGAGCCCCCAGCTTTCACAGGCGGCCACGGCCTCCAGGAGCAGTTGCCCCTCCCGGCAGGTCCAGAGGATGAGGCCAGCACCGGCCTCCTGTTCCATTTTGGCCCTGGCGATGACGCCCCAATGGGGAGCGCCGATTGCCGGGTATGCGTTATCACACAGGCAGCCGTCAAAGTCGATGGCAATGGCTTTCATCTAAAACACCTCCCGGTCTTTTTGTCCTTGATTTCAATGCGGGCCAGCAGCTCAAAGCCGCTTTCCGCTATGATAAACTTGAGCACCTTGATGAGAAAATTGACCTTGCCCTCCAGGGCGGCGTCCTCCTGCATGATGGGCCGCAGGGCGTTGTATGCGGTGGGGTCAGGGTAGCCCTCACCGTTTTCCCAGGGTTTAGGTGTCATCTCGCAGCACCTCCTCTTGCCATTTTTCAACGTCAATGCCTTTTTCCTTGAGCTTGTAGCGCTCCGGGTAGAGGTCATCCATCTGGTAATACTCCCTCATCCGGCGGTGCTCCCTGGCCATTGCCAGGTAGAAGTCATGGAGCCGCTTTTCTCTCCAGCCATAGCACTGATATAGGGTCCAGAGCACCATGGTGTCCAGGTCAAGGGAAAAGCGGGCATCCGCCTCAAGGCATTGTTGGTTTATCTCGTGCATCATGGCGCTCTCCATGGCCGGGGTCATAATGCCCCGGCTCAGATCGGAGAGCTTGATGTTGATGCTGGGGTCCTTGGGCACCTGGACGCCCTGCCTTTGCAGTTTGCGCCGCTCCCGCCTATTCATGGCGGGCCTCACGGCGGCACTGGAGGAAATGCTCAGTGGGCTCCCAATCCTCCATAACAAAGACAGTTTCCTCCGGCCCCAGGCCGTGGAGGTCACACACAAAGTCACCGTCCCCAATATACATGCAATGGTCGCAGAGGTTGGGGTCACAGGTCTTGGGCACCGGGCGGCGGTGCTTTTTGTTCTTGGCCATGGTCAAAGCCTCCTATCTCTTTTCGATTTCCTCAAACACAATGCGCTCCGGGAGCATGTTGTGGCACACATACACGCTGCTAAAGGGCGGGTTGAGTGAGGGCTTTTGTTCGGTGTAGTCCTTGAAATAGGCCACACGGCGGTTTAAGTACATGATTTCAAAGGGGTTGTCCCGGAACATTTCAAAGCGTTCTTGGCTCTCAAAAAGGCCCACAACGCCCACCAGCATGGCAAAGGGCTTGCCAATCTGGAAAAGCCGCTGGAGTACAGGACCCTTTACGGAATAGGGCGGGTTGCTTATGATGTAGTCACATCGGGGGGGGGGGGGTTATACTGAAAAAGTCATCCCCCGTTGCAATGTGGGTGTGGACCACCGACACGCCGCAGACGGCATAGCGTTTGAGCATCTTGACAAAGTTGCTTTCCGCAGTATCAAAAGGGCACCATACTGTGCAGGGCATTTTGAGGTATTTGAGAATGGGCTTGATGGCGTATTCCGGGGTGTAAAACTCATCATTTTGAGATGAGGCCACCTGGTCCATTTTCATGGCGTGTGGTCCTCCTTGGTGGCAATCTCACCGGCACAGGCAGCATAACCGGCCAGGTCCACAAAGCTGTCCGGGTTGAAGCCGGTGGCAATTCTGGCCACCTTGAGCAGCCCCATCATGGCGGCCACATCCTTGGCGGTGATGTGGTTGACGGCCATGACCCTGGCCAGCTCCGGGTGGGCTGCTCGGAGGTAGACACCCCACAGCAGGCCGATGGTTTCAAAGTTGTTTTCCGGGGTGCCATAGTCCCGCTCACGTTCTCCGCAGACGCAGACACGGGCCGCCTCCAGTATTTCAGCTCTTTTCATTGGGCACCTCCAGGTCATCAAACACCACGGGGACAAGCTCCTGCATCCGGTGGAGCAGCGGGACGGCCAGCTCTCTCATCTGGGGATGGGCCGCCGGAGCCGTGCGGAGCTTGAAGAAATGCCGCCATTCCCGGAGGTTGGCGGTCATCACCACCTCCGTCTTGAGGCTGTTGGGCAGCACGGACCGGGCCTCCTGGGGCGTGCAGCCAAAGGTGAGCATATCAAAATAGGCATCCTCAGCGCAGCGGCAGGCGTCCCTCCAGATGTCCCAGCCCGGCGTCCCCTCCACCAAAAAGATGGGCTTGATGATGGTGATTTCCCCGCCAAAGCCGTCCTTGGAGTAGTTGCAGTAGCGGGTGCTCTCCTGGCAGTAGGATGCCAGACGGTGCCGGACCAGCTCATGGGACACGCCCCGGTCACAGATAAACTTGACGGTGATGTCATAGTGCTCCAGCACGGCCTCATGGCCTCGCTTGATGATGCTGGCCACAAAGGTGGCGGCGCTGGTGTCGGTGATTTTGTCCTCCGACTTGTAGCACACCCGCCCGCACAGCTCAATGTGTTTGAGGATAGCCTGGCCGTCCAGCGGGGTGAGAATTTCAAAGCTGGGAGAGATGATTTTCATTGTGTTTCTCCTTTATATTTTTTCCGCCGGAAAAAACGGCGGTCAATCGGCCCGGAAACCATGCCGGGCAAGGTAGCGCTCCGCCTGCTGCTCCTGGGTAAAATGGCGGCTCTTGCGGCGCTCCCGGTCCCGTCCGTAGACAACGGTGGAGCCGATGCCCTGCACCAGCCAGTAGTCCTTGTTGTTCTTGCGGACCAGGTTGTAATAGACGGCCTCGCCTTTATCGTTTACCATGTGCATGGTCCGTGCCTCCTTGCTGGTAAATAAAATAGCTTTTCGGTGACGGTGAATTGATTGCCCTTGTTACGGTCCAGGGTGCGGGTAAACGGCTTTTCCCAGATGCACTCAATCCCAGGCGGGGCCTCCTGTTCACTCACAAATACGGTGTGGCCGGTGTCTGCCAGGAGCCGCATGGCCCGCCAAAATTCAGAGCTGTCAAAGCGTTCCCCGCTGTACCCCGTGGTGTTGTTGTAGGGCGGGTCTGCATAAATCACGGCCCCAGGCGGGATGCACACCCGGCGGTAGTCCTCACATACAAAGTGGGCGTCTTGCAGGGTGGCCATGTCCTTGAGCAGTGAGCGTTTGCTTTGCAGGGCATAGTTGGTGCCGGAGGCGTTTCTGGCGTAGCCTCCAAACCATTTGCCGCCAAAGCTGCACCCAAAGCCCACAAAACCGGCCAGAGCTGGGTCCTCATCCTTGTGGTCCCGTATGTAGCGGTACTCCTCCGGGGTGATGCTTTCCGGCAGGTTGTAGCCGTTTTGGACGCCCTGGAGCATGGCAATGAGGTATTTATGGCGGTCATTGAGTATCTTGCGGGAAAAGCCCTGCACCTTACTTTCCACGGCACAACTGCCGCAAAAGAGGCTAACAAAGCAGTCAGTCCCCCCCCGCCGTAGTCGTGATTATCTGGGCCAGGGGCTTGGCAATTCTGGACTTTCCTCCTTGGTATCTCATTGATAAACTCCGCAATCTGCCGGGCAATCCGGCTTTTTCCGCCCATATACTGCACCGGCAATCAATCCTTTCCTCAGTCTTTGGTGAAGTAGTAGCCCACCCACCCGGCGGCTTTGAGGGGCAGGTCCGGGGCCCAGGGCACCGGCTCCCCCATGATGGAGCAGACGGTGGAGAGCATGGTGTCCTCCGTGTCCCAGGGAGCCACATCAATGACCACCTCATCATGCACATGGAACACCACGGGGAGCCCGGCGGCCTCCAGCCGGTCAATGGACAGGGCCAGACAGTCACGGGCAATGGCCTGCACGCAGTTCTCCACCAGCTTGCCGCCGTAGGTTTCGATGCGTTTCCAGCGCTTTGTTTTCTGGTCCATGCCCATGTAGGAGATGGAGGGCCGCCCCCATTCGTTCTGGCCGATGCCGGGGCTGATATAGTAGAGCTTGCGCCCGGAGGGGAGCCGGATGGTGAGGCAGTCGGTGCCGTTGTCATAGTCGTACTCACGGGCCAGCAGCAGGCCGTTGACGCCGGTACTTCCGCCCTCGGTGATGACCTGGACGGCGGCATTGTCCATGGAATACCACAGGTCACGGATGCGCTTGTTGGCCTCCCGCCAGCGGCTCACGATGTCCGGGAGCTCCTCCTCAGTGAGGCCCATGTCCATGGCTCCCATGGTAATGAGGGCCCCGGTGCTGCCCTGGTAGCCCAGGGCCAGCTCTGCCACCTTGCCCTTTTGGCGGAGGGCGTACTCCGGGCGGCCTTTCTTGATGAGCTCCAGGGGGACGCCGAACATTTGAGAGGCGGATGCCTCATAGATTTTGCCGTGGGTGCGGAACACCTCCAGCCGCCATTGCTCCTTGGCCAGCCATGAGATGACACGGGCCTCAATGGCGGAAAAGTCGGCGTCAATCAGCACATGCCCCTCCGGGGCCACAAAGGCCGTGCGGATGAGCTGGCTGAGGGTGTCTGGCACGCTCCCATAGATGAGCCGGAGGGCATCCAGCTTGCGGCCCTTGACCAGCTCACGGGCCAGGTCCAGCGGCTCCGTGTAGGTCCGGGGCAGGTTTTGCACCTGCACCAGCCTCCCGGCCCACCGCCCGGTCCTGTTCGCCCCGTAGAATTGGAGCAGGCCCCGGACCCGTCCGTCCTCGCAGACGGCGGCCTCAATGGCGTCATACTTCTTGGTGGAGGTCTTGCCCAGCTCTTGCCGGATTTCCAGCATCCGGCTCACCTGGGGGCTGTTATCGTCCCGGCCCAGCAGGCGGGCCACCGTGTCCTTTCTCAGATCGGCCAGCTCCTCACCAATCTCCTCCTGGAGCCAGGTGGTGAGCTGGGCCACGCTGTTGGGGTTAGACAGGCCGGAGAGCTGCATGGCCTCCGCCATGAGGGTCTGGCGCACGGTGTCCCCCAGAGAGAGGGCCCCAGTGACCAGCTCCAGGTCCACGGCCACGCCCCTGGCGTTGATGATGAGGTCCGTTTCCCATTGCTTTTGCACCCAATCCGGGACGGGGAAAGCGGACAACCGCTTTTCAATCTCCATCTCGGTGACCACATCCTGCTTGCAGTATTCTTTGAAAAGCTCCCATTTGGCGGGGTCATGCTGGGGCAGGTTGCGGCTCCGCTGGCCGTTGGCCTTGGAGGGCTTGCAGGGGACGCAGAAATAACGGATGAGGGCCTTGCCGGTGTTGAGCTTTTGCTTGTCCTGGGGGAGCCCCAGGGCCTTGCCGGTGGCGTCCAGGCCTGCCGTGTAGCCACAATAGAGGCCGTGGAACATGGTGCAGCGCCATTGGTCCGGCGGCAGGGTGCCCATGTACTTGGACAGACAGCCCCACTCAAAGGGGGCGTTGTAGGCGTGCTTGATGTATTCCGGGCTGGTGATGGCCTGGACCAGCCACGGGGGGAGCCGCTCCCCCCGTGCCAGGTCAATGATTTGAACAGGCGCACCATCCACGCTGAACGCAAAGAGCAGGATTTCAAAGTCCGGGCTCTGGATGTACTTCTGGGCACCGGCCTTTGCCAGCGGCACGCTGGAGTAGGTTTCAAGGTCAATGCTGAGATGGTGCATGACGGGGCCTCCTTACATGGGCTGGCCAGTGATGGGGTTGATGCCGTTGTTGCCGTTCCAGGGCGGGGTGTTGGCGGGAGTGGGGGCGGCACCATAGCCGGGGACCGCCGGAGCTACACCATAAGCGCCAGGAGTAGCGGGCATTGCCGCCCCATAGTTGGGAGTGGCCGGAGCGGCGGGAGCGCCGCCAATCCCGGCAAAGTCGGAGGCGGCGGAGGCCTGGCCGCTCAAGGGCTCCCCGTCACGGGTCTTGAGGACATTGCCCAGGCCGCAGCCGATGCCCTTATTGCCGCTGTTGGAGTAGCTGAAAAAGCGGATGGTGACCCGGCCATACATCCCGCTGTAAATATCAGAGGGGGCCAGCTCACAGTTGATGTTGTCGATGCCCACCACCTGGGGCTTGTTCTTGGTGGAGGCGGTCAGCACCCAATGGCCCTTGCACTCATCGCCAAAGGGGACGCCGGAGGGCCGGACACCATCACCGTCATGGATGGGCACCTTGAGCACCGGGGGGCGGGCACCATTCCACACCTTGGTCAAGGCCTCCTGGGCGGCGGCCTGGATGGCGGCGTCAATGTCGGCCTTGGTGGCGTTGTCCGTCTTGGGGATGAGGATGGTGACGGAAAACTTGGGCTCGCCGCCCTGCTTGGCGGCTCTGGGGGCGGTCAGATTGCAGTAGGACAGGCGGACCTCGCCGGTCAGCACTTTCATGGGGTCATTCTGATACATAGTCTTTGTTCTCCTTTTTGATAGATTGCCTTGTGTGTTGCGTATCAAAGGGCGGTGTCCGCCCATAGCGCCTTGATTTTCACCCAGCGCCCATGCCGGGCTTTGGCGGCCTTGACCTTGCGGGTCAGCCGGTTGTTGTTTTTGAGGGTTTCCACCACGGCGGGGTGGCGGCTCTTGGGGTTGCTCACCTTGCGCCAGCCGTCTGTAAACTCCCTGGAGGCCAGTTTCCAGGCGTCCTCACTCTCCTGGATGGCTTGCTCCAGGTGGGCGGTCAGCCGGTCAATGGCCTGCCGGTTGTCGAAGTCCCAGCGGTGCATCAGCTTGAATAGCTTGCGGGTGTTGGGGATGGTCATGTCACAGAGCCGGTCCAGGTAGATGTCCGCCCGGAAAGTGTCCGCCTGGACGTGGACCAGGGTGTCCGGGTCAGTGAACATGGGCAGCTCTCACAGCGGTCCCGATCTGGCAGGGCGGAAATGTAGCTCCTGGGCTCCGCCACCTTGTACTGCACGGACCGGGTGCAGCACGGGGCCACAGGGAAAACCGGGTCATGGTCTTTGCAGTCCAGCGGGACAAACGGGCGGAGGCCGGGCCGGGCGTGGGCACAGGCGTTGTATTTAAGCATCTTTTTCTCGCCCCAATTCTTTGTCTAAACGGAAAAGTTCAAATGTGAGTTGACAGGAAAGAATACCGGCCACATAGCCGTCAACTTTACTGGTGTGGACCACGCCCTCAATCACATACTCAGCGCCCACCCAGCAGAGCGTGACGATGATGAGCATGAGCACATACACCAGAATGAAGATAGTGAGCTTTGCTAAAAGCCGTTTCATTTAGGCCCCCACTCCGGCGAAGTCCGCAGCGGCGGGGCTGTATGCCTCCCGCTTGTCGGAGGCAGGGGCAAGGGTGGGCTTGCCCAGGGGCTTGGTCACATAGCCGCCAATCTTCTCCGCAAATTCGGCCTTGCCCATGAGTTTCTCCAGCTCGGAGAGGGTCTTGGGCTTGCGGTCATACACCAGGGCCTCATCATAACCGGCGGCAATGACGGCCTGGATGGCGGCGTCCTGGTCGGTAAAGGTGCGGATGCTCCGGCCCGCCACCAGTTTCCAGCCGGGGATTTCCTTGCCCGCCAGCAGGGCCTCCGTGGCGTAGGCCTCCAGGTCCTTGTACCATTGGACCAGGTGGGCCCCACGCTCCAGCAGGTCACCAATCTCAGCATCCGTGAGGAGCGGGGGCGGTGCGCCGTTCACCACGCCGCCAGCGGAAACAAAGGCCTCCGCCTTTTCGTTCCAGGCTCCGGCAGGCACGCAGTCCTTGAAGTCCTCCAGGGCGGTGTTGATGTTGGCACGGGCCCGGCATTGGGCCTTGCCACGGCAAAAGCGGCAATGGTCGCCGGGGACAAACTCCCCCAGGCCGGAAAAGGCTTTCTGGGCAATGGGCTTGATGCTCTCGCCCCAGGCCCGCAGCTCCTCAACGGTGATTTCATCCGTGGTGTAGCTGTCAAGCCGGGGTTGGTCAATGGTCATGCGGACCCGCTTGATGGTGTCCCCGAACACGGGGGCATAGCGGTGGAGAGCGCCCAGGGCGTAAAGCCGCATTTGGGGATTGCCCACGGCGGACACGGGGACGCCCTTGCCGTGCTTGTAGTCCACGATGCTGAGGAGGTCACCGCCGATGATGCAGCAGTCACAGGTACCAAAGCCCTCCGGCACATAGTCCGAAAAGTCCACCTGGATCTCCACGGCCACGGTGGGGGCGGTGTCATAAGCCATGACCTGCTCCGTGATATGTTCCAGGTAGAGGTCCGTGGTCTTGTCCATCTCCGGGGTGTAGAGGGGGTCCTTTTTGAGCTTGTTGAGCCGGGTGTTGTAGGTCCGGGTGCTCATGGGGGTGCATTTCTTGGTGACCTTGAGCTCACCAATGGCGTGGGCCAGGCGGCCCTCCTCCGCATACTCGCTGGTGCTCTCCGGCAGGCCCTCCTCAAAGCGAGGGGCCGCCGTGCATACCAGCCAGCGGGAGGCGGAGGACGCCGAAAGCAAGGCATGTTTGACAGGGGGCATGGTAGTACCTCCTTAAATCTGAGCGCCCAGGGCCCGGAGCTCGGTGGCGAAAGCGCCGTACTGCTCCGGCTGGAGCTGGGTGACGGCCTGCACACCGTAGCGGCCCAGCAGCTCCAAAAGCTGCTGCATCTTCCCGGCATCCACCAGGGAGGCCCCGACACGGGAGATTTGGTCCAGGGTGTAGGTGGGGGCTCCCGCCACGGGCACGGTGGGGGCCGGGGTGTTACCAGGGACGGCAGATGTCTGGCCAGCAGCCGGCGCAGGAGCGGGGTTGGGGGCCGCCACAGGGGCCGCAGGCGCAGGGGTAGGGGTCTGGGTAGGGGTGACCGGCGCAGGGCTCACAGGGGCCGCAGGAGCGGGCGCAGGGGCCGGTGCCGGGGCGGTGGGATAGCTGGCCACCGGCAGGGGCTCATCCGGGGTCAAGATGCTGGGGTCCGGGCCGGAGGCAATGGCCTCCGCCAGCTTGAGGATAGAGGCGGCCAGATCGGGAGCCTCAACGGTGATTTTCATTTCCATCATGGATGTCATCCTCCTTTTCGTTGTCTTTGCAGTCACATTTTTCTCCGGGGTCCAGGTTGGCCCCGCAATAGGGGCAGGTCCAGTAGTAGGGCATGGCTCAGTCCTCCAAAACGCTTGTCCAGTAGTCAAAGCGGTCCATGACCTTGCGGGAGTGGTCGGTGGAGTATGTCCCGGCGGCCCACAGGTTTTGAGCGCCGGAGGGGCCGCAGTTGTAGGCCATGACAGCCAGCTCCGGGTCCCCGTAGGCGGTGAGGTAGTCGGACAGGAACAGGACACCGGCCTCAATGTTTCCGGCGGGCGTCATGGGGTCAATCCCTTGCTCCAGGAGCCACCCATGGTTGACCTGGTTGATTTGCATGAGGCCATAGTCATTGGTGCTGCTGGCGGCATCCGGGTCAAAGCGGCTTTCCACATCGGCCACGGCCAGCGCCAGGGCGTATGGGACGCCGTACTCCTCACAGCAGGCCTGCATGGTCACCTGGAGGTCATAGTCCAGGAGGTTGCCGTCCGTCACGATGTCATCCCGCCAGAGCACCGCCTCCGGGGTGGGGCTGGGCGTGGGGGCCACGCTGGGCTCTGCTGAGGGCTCCGGGGTGGCGGTGCTCTCCAGGACCGGCTCCGGGAGGGTGGGCACCGCTTTGTCAGCGGCGCTCACCCCCACGCAGTAACCGGCGGCGAAAATGGCGGCGCACACCAGCGCCAGGATGATGACCGGGCCATAGTTGCGGCGGCGCTTGCGCCGGGCATGGCGGCTTGGGGCTCTCTGGCCAATCTCATGGGTGGTCACGGAGCTCACCCCTTAGTTGCCGATGCGGCGGAAAAGCTCCTCCGCCAGCTCTCGGACGGTGTACTGCTCCAGGGGGTTGGTGTCCTCAGCCTCCACGGTGAGGGAGGAGGAAATGAGGAAAGCGGGGCGGGACCCGTTGGAGACGTAGCAGCTGCCGTCGTAGACATTGCAGTAGTCGATGCCGATATAGCCACCGGAGTTCAGCCCCATGACCCATGTGTCATCCTCATTGACCTTGGGGGTGCTCCAGGGCGTCACGGACCACTCAAAGCGCTCCGGCAGGGGCAGGATGTCATGGTACTTGCGGAGCTCGTCCAGGGTCAGCGGGGCCACCTTGCAGTCACAGGTGCCATACTCCGTGGAGCCGTTGAGGGCGGTGAGGTCCACGGTGCGGGTGATGACCTCATCGGGGTTGCCGTCCGTGAGGCTCCGCAGGTAGGGGCCATTGAGGTGGGCCCGCAGGGAGCTGGCGGCAAAGTTGTTGGTGCTGCCAAAGGCGTGGGTCATCTGCTCCAGGTGGAGCAGCAGGGTGCCGTCCTTGCGGTGCTCCAGCACCAGGCAGGGCTCCCCGTGGTAATCAATGACCTTGCCGGGGGCGATGTTCTGAACAGCGGTTTTCATTGGTGATGTCCTCCTCAGTCTTTCTTTTCACGGCGGATGAGCTGGTTGTTTTCGTAGATGGGGCCGGAGCCGGTCCAGATGTACTCACATTCCGGGCCAATGAGGGTGCCGGTCAGCTTGTGGGTGGCGGCGTCCACATCCTCAGCCCAAACCTCAAGTTTGAGCTTTTCGCCGGTGGATTTGTGCCGCACGCCGATGCTATACTTGTACTCGTACATGCTGGCCCTCCTCACTGGTCGGTTTCGTCCTCATCATCGTCCCCGGAGATGTCGATGAGGTTTTCCGCCTGGACGATGATTTCAGACACAATTTGACGGATGGGCAGGCCGGTCTTGAAACGGAGCCGCCGGACCACTTTCTCCGCCTCCGGGGTGAGCCGGACGGTGCCGATGCACTCATCGGTGCTGGTCCGGGTCCTCAAAATAATGGGTTTCATGGTGTGCCTCCTTTGAATGTTGTGAAAAGCGGTGGTGCGGGTATGTACCTCAGCGGCTCTGCTTTCCCCTCCGCTCAAGTTCCTGCTGCATCCTGAGCTGGGCAAGGGAAGCATCATACTGCAATCGCTGGTCCGGGAGGCGGACCCCAGAACGGCCCCGGCGCAGTTCCGTGTAGAGCGTGGACAGCGGCACATCAAGGGCCACCGCCATGCCTTTGACCGTTTTGCCTTGCTCCCAAAGCTCCTGGAGCGCCTGCCGGGCCTGGAGCGTTGCGAAAGCGTAGCTCGCCATGTTCTCACCTCTTTTCTGCTTGCGGGCATAAAAAAAACTTAGCTTGCCGGGTGCCAGATTTTACAATCTGGACCCTGCAAACTAAGTGTAGTGGGTGCCGAAATTTTCTTGCAGGGGACGG
>OCHK01002405.1_pt1 | contig 12506 bp, 10 predicted proteins | sample 1538551 | NCBI WGS metagenome assembly OCHK01 (sample SAMN04571707, study PRJEB22368) | human gut metagenome | biome: human gut; material: stool | host: Homo sapiens | place: Luxembourg | collected 2012-08-31
GGCCGCCGCGCCCTCCGCCGGTCCGTGGGCATGGCTTATTGTTGGGGCTTCCATTTCGGCACTGACCGTTTTAGCCCTCCGCCGACGCCGCCGCAGTTAGATCGCAAAAAGGCAAAACAAAACCGCCCGTCCGGGCGGTTTTATTTTGCCCTGTGCGGGTCAGGGCCGTTCACCGACAGCGCGCCCCGGCGCGCCGCCTGCAAAGCAGGCGAAAAATTCGGCGTTTCAGGGGGAAGCCGTTGCAATACGGCATTAAGATGCTATAATAAGGCTGATATGATAGGGACGGAGGTCCAGCCATGATCGAGAAGGAAGCCTTTATCGCGGCACTGCTGCCGATCTGCGACACCGTATGTGAATATGACAGGGCCCGGGGAAAGCTGCGGGTCCGGAAAACCAGTCTGGCCAGTGGGCTGGAGGACAAATGGTACACCGTAGAGGAGCTGTGGGACATCTTCCGGGACAACGGCGGTGTGTCGGCGGAGAAAAGCGTGTGGATGCGCTATCTCAGCAGCGATAACCTGCGGAGCTTTTTCTACGAAAAGGAGCGAAACGAGAGCTTTCGCCTGCGGTTCCGGCAGGGCGGCGTAGGCTGCCGGCAGTATGACATCCGCATCGACCGGATCAACGACTATGTGCTGGTCATCTCCGGGCGGGATACACAGGCGCAGGAGATAGACGCGCTGACCGGCGCGCTGAGCCGCAACCATTACCAGCGGGAGATGAGCAATGAGATATACCGCGGCGGTGTAGCGCTCATCGATATGGACGATCTGAAGCTGTATAACGACATGAATGGCCATCAGGTGGGCGACAACGCGCTGCGGGCGCTGGCGGATACCATCTATGAGGTGGTTGGCCGCAGCGGCTCACTGGTGCGCTACGGCGGCGACGAGTTTTTGCTGCTGCTGCCGGGCGTGGAGCAGGCGGCCTTTGCCACCGTGCTGGGAGACATTCAGCGGCGGCTGCGGACAGTGAGCATACCGGGCTGCGAGGGCGGCCAGCATATCACCATCAGCGTGGGCTGCGTCATGGCGCAGCAGGAGACGATCGCCCAGGCGGTGCAGCGGGCGGACCGGCTGATGTACCGGGCCAAGCGGAGAAAGGACGCCGTGGTCACCGAGGATACCCCCGTGGAGGGGGAGGAGATCAAGCCGCATATTCTTGTGGTGGACGATGCGGCTATGAACCGCGCGATACTGCGGGAGATGCTGGCGGAGGATTTCAACGTGCTGGAGGCGAAGGATGGCCGGGAGTGCATGGCGCAGCTGGAGACCTACGGCGCGGATATCTCACTGGTGCTGCTGGACATGATCATGCCGGAAATGGACGGCCTGCAGGTGCTGGAGGAGATGAATAATCGGGGGTTTATCGAGGATATCCCGGTCATTATCATCACGGCGGACGGCTCAGAAGAAAAGGTGCGGCAGGCCTATGACATGGGCGTGTCGGACTACATAGAACGGCCCTTTGATATCCGTATCGTGCGGCAGCGGGTGATGAACACCGTGAAGCTGTACGCGCGGCAGCGGCGGCTGGCAGCGGTGATGACGCAGCAGCTGCGGCGGCAGGAGCATATGATGGGCATCGCGGCGGATATCCTGTCGCGGGTGATGGGCTACCGCAACGGCGAGGGCGCGGACCACGGGCGGCACGTGGAGCAGATCACGCAGCGGCTGCTGCAGAGAATGCTGGAACGCACGGATAAATACGGCCTGACCCTGCAGGACTGCCGGCGGGCCGCCGCCGCGGCTATGTTCCACGACATCGGAAAGATGGGCGTGCCGGATGCCCTGCTGCGAAAGCCTGGCCCCCTGACGCCGGAGGAGTTTGACGAGATCAAGAAGCATACCCTGATCGGCGAGGAACTGATGCGGGGCATGAAGGAGATGGAAAGCGAGCCGTTGGTGGAGGCTGCGGCGGAGATCTGCCGCTGGCATCACGAGCGGGTGGACGGCAGCGGCTATCCCGACGGGCTGAAGGGCGACGAGATACCGATGACCGTGCAGGCGGTGGGCCTGGCGGACGCCTATGACGCGCTGGTGAGCCAGCGGGTGTACAAGCCGGCGTATACCCATGCGGAGGCGTTGGCTATGATACGGGGCGGCGAGTGCGGCGCGTTCGATCCGCTGCTGGTGGACTGTCTGGAGGACATACAGAGTGCGTTGTGCCGTGAGGTATACGGCATGAGAGGTAAGGAATGAGCAGGACAAAAAGATTGCTGGCGGTGCTGCTGGCGCTGTGCGGCGCGTTGCTGTGCGGCTGCGGACAGCGGGAGACGGAAACGGAAGAACTGCCGGTGCTGGTCATTGGCAGCGACAACTATGAGCCGTATTTCTATCTGGATGAGAATGGCGCCTATGCGGGTATCGACGTGGAGATCGCAAAAGCAGCCTGTGAGCGATTGGGGTGGACGCCGGACTTCCGGCAGATATCCTGGCAGGAGAAGGACCAGCTGCTTGCGGACGGAGAGGTGGACTGCCTGTGGGGCAGCTTCTCCATGAACGGCAGAGAGGACTGCTACCGCTGGGCAGGGCCGTATATGTACAGCCGTCAGGTGGTCATAGTGCAGGCGTCCAGCGATATTTACGGTCTTGGCGACCTGAACGGCAAGCGCATCGCCGTGCAGACCTCCTCCAAGCCGGAGGAGCTGTTTCTGAAGCATCAGGTGCCCGGCGTGGAGCAGGTGGACAGCGTGTACTGCTTCGCCGACACGGTGGACGTGTTCGCCGCGCTGGACAAAAGCTACGTGGACGCCTGCGCCGGACACGAGACGGCGTACCTCACCTTCATCGCCGGGCGCGCCGGGGAATACCGGGTGCTGGAGCCGGGGCTGCTGCGGGCAGGTCTGGGCGCGGCGTTCTATAAGGACGACGGCAGCGGCAGAGCGGAGGCTCTGAACGAAATGCTGCACGAGCTGGTGGCGGACGGCACCGTGGCCGCCATTCTGGAGAGCTACGGCGTGGACGCACAGGCGGCTTTAGCGGGGTTGATCCATGGGCAATAAGTTTTCCAACAAATATATCTGGGTGCTCATGCTGGTGCTGGGCGTCTTTGTGATGGCGGTCACGGCTCTCATCGGCGGCAACAGCAGCATCCGCGACGCCCAGCAGACCGCCCAGCGGACGCTGCAATATCTGCAAAACCAGTGCATCAGCTACCGCGACATCGTCGCCGCCGACCGGCTAAAGAGCCTCGTGCGGCTGACGGAGCAGGCGCAGGAGGTGGCGGAGCGCGAGGGTATGGTGGGGCAGAACCGCTCCAACGAGGAGCTGGCGCGGTACGCCCAGCGTCAGCGCGTAACCTGCGTGCTGGTGCTGGACAAGGATCTGGAGATCGAGTTCGGCTCCGGTGCGGACATGGACTGGAGCGATTACTACACCAATGAGGCGATCCGCTCCATCATGGACTACCCGGAGAAGATCTTCGCCCGCCGCCTGACCCGTGACGGCGCGGTATACGACATAGCGGCCGTGGCGCGCGTCGAAAATCCCGGCGTCGTCTTCTGCGTCCGCCTCCAGTCGAACACGATCATCGCCTCCTACCGTGCGTCCATCGAGAGCCTGCTGGCGGGCTACGAGACGCTGCTCAATGACAGGGTCTACACCTACATCACCGACGGCGAGCGCGTGGTGGGCAGCAGCGCGGCGGAGCAGTGGAACCTGCTGGTGGACGAGGTGCCCCTCATCCGTGCGCTGGAGTCCTCCCCCTCCCCGGGCAGCAAGCTGACCCAGCTCCGCACGGACGGCACGTTCTTCGGTGCACGGGAGCGATACCAGCAGTACAGCCTGTATGTGTTCCTCCCCAATGAATACGTGTTCATCCTGGGCAAGAACATGGTGATCTCCGCCTTCGGCGTCTACGCGCTGGCGGCGGTCTTGGCGACGCTGCTGGTGCTCCGCACCACGCAGGAGCGCAAGCGTCGCGAGATGGACTACCAGCACCGTCTGGAGGAGGAGGTGCGCCGCGCCAGCGCGGCGGACCAGGCCAAGACGCACTTCCTTCGCAGCATGAGCCACGACATACGCACACCCATCAACATCATCATGGGTATGCTGGAGATCATCGGGCGGAACCCGGAGGATGTGACGCTGGTGCAGTCCTGCCGGGAGAAGGCGCAGACCGCGGCACGCTATCTGCTGGCGTTGGTAAACGACGTGCTGACGCTGAATCGCCCGAAGCAGGAGGCGCTGGGAAAGACACCCTATTGTTTGACAAGCGAGCTGCACGAGATGCTGGGTATTTCGCACGCCCAGGCGGAGAGCGCAGGCGTTACGCTGATGGTGATGGACCTGACGCTGGAGCATGAACGATTCACAGGCGACCCGCTGTATATGCGGCAGATTTGCCAGAACATCATCGGCAACGCCATCAAATACAATCACCCCGGCGGATGGGTGCGCTGCAGCTTCCGCGAGTCCCGTTATGCGGACGGCGTGTGCCGGCTGGAATTTATATGCGAGGACAACGGCGCAGGCATGAGCGAGACGTTCCAGCGCCATATGTTCGAGGCGTTTGCCCAGGAAAACAGCGATAGGGGCAGCCTTTCCGGCGGCGTGGGCCTGGGTTTGGCCGTGGTGAAAAAGCTGGTGGACGAAAGAGGCGGTACCATTCAGGTGGACAGTGCACGCGGACAGGGAACGCGCTTCCGCGTGGTGCTGCCCATGATGCCCAGTGAGGCCGAAGAACCGGAAGCCGCGCTCCCCGGTGCGGCGACCTCCATCGCCGGACGGCGCTTGCTGGTGGCGGAGGACAACGAGCTGAACCGGGAGATCGCGGTGTACCTGCTGCAGGAGGCCGGCGCCATGGTGGACCAGGCCGCCGACGGCAAGGAGGCGGTGGAGATGTTCGCCGCGTCGGCGCCCGGTACCTACGACGCGGTGCTGATGGACGTGATGATGCCGGAGCTGGACGGCCTTTCCGCCACCCGCGCCATCCGCGGGATGGACAGGCCGGACGCGCAGCTGCCGATCATCGCCATGACCGCCAACCTGTTTGACGAGGACGTAGCGGCCTGCCTGGCAGCGGGCATGGATGCGCATATCCCCAAGCCGTTGGAGGCTGGGCAGATGATAAGAACGATCGCCGAGTGGCTGGAGAGGAAGAAACAATGAATTTAGAGAAGCTTTATCAAGAGATGGGCGGCGACATGGCGGACGCCGTGCGCCGGTTGGGCAGTATAGCTGCGGTGGAGCGTTTCCTGCGGATGTTCGCCGGAGACGACACCTTCGCCATGCTGCAGGCGGCCATGAGTGCCGGAGACGTCCGGCGGGCGTTCCGGGCGGCGCACACGCTGAAGGGCCTGGCAGCCAACCTGGGGCTGGTGCAGCTATGGCAGGCAGCCTCCGCCCTGACGGAGGCCCTGCGCGGCAGCGATATGCAGCGCGCGTCGGCGCTGTATCCGGAGACGGCCGCGGCATACCGTGAGGCGTGCGCGGCGATCGGAGATTTAGAGACGGACGCGTAGAAAACACGGATTTTTGCGAAAAAGACTTGACGAAACGGAACGAAAGTGATATACTATAAATATAATAATGTTCTGTTGGCAAATCGGCTGAAAGGCCGAGACGCAAAGCTACGGTGTCTAAACGGCATTTGACCGCATGATCGACCGGCTGCAAGTGGGATGCGCTTCAAAGGTGCATACATTGCAGCCGGTTTTTTATTTGCCCTGCCCGGCAGGGCCCATATTGCAGTACGGGTCGCGGAGGTTTAACCCCTACCTCGGCGGCATCGAAACCCCCATCTGTCACATGGCAGATGGGGGTTTCGGCATTGCGGAAGCGGTGCTCACGGCAAAAAAACACCCCCGGCACTGCCGGGGGTGTTCGCTTATGCCTTGCGGCCGTAGAGCGCGGTCATGCGGTCGATCCTGACAGAGAGCGCATCGCTCAGCTCGCCGGGCAGCAGCCGCCAGGTCCAGTTGCCGCCCTGGGTGCCGGGGATGTTCATGCGGTTTCCCTCGCCCAGGCCCAGATAGTCCTGCATCTGCGCCACGAACAGCTCCGCCACGCTGGACATACCGCCGCGGATAATACCCCAGTGGAAGCCCTCCTGCTCTGTCAGCGCCAGGTATTCCACCGCGTGGGCCACATCCTCCGGCGCGGCCTCCTGCCGCCACAGTGCCAGGGGGCTGTTGTCGTGGGTGCCGGTATAGCAGATGCAGTGCGGCGTATAGGCGTGGGGCAGATACCCGCTGGAATCCCGGGAGTCAAAGGCGAATTCCAGCACCTTCATACCGGGCCAGCCGGACTCGCGGAGCAGCTGCGCCACCTCCGGGGTGGGGTAGCCCAGATCCTCGGCGATGAACTCCAGCTGCGGGAACCAGCCGTTGAGCCGTTCGATCAGGTCCATGCCGGGACCGGCGATCCAGCGGCCGTTTTTGGCGGTGGGCTGACCGTAGGGCACGGCCCAGTAGTTGGCAAAGCCGCGGAAGTGGTCGATGCGGATCACATCATACAGCTTGCCGGCGCCGTCGATCCGGCGGATCCACCAGCCGAAGCCGTCGTCACGCATGGCGCCCCAGTCGTAGAGGGGGTTGCCCCACAGCTGGCCGTCGGCGGTAAAGTAATCCGGCGGGACGCCGGCCACAGCCTTGGGCACCAGATCATCGTCCAGCTGGAAGAACTGCGGCTCAGCCCAGACGTCGGCGGAGTCCATGGCCACGTAGATGGGCAAATCGCCGATGATGCGGATGCCCTGCTGGTGGACGTAGTCGCGCAGAGCGGTCCACTGCCTGAAAAACAGAAATTGCAGATAGGTGAAGAACTGCACATCCTCCCGCAGAAGTGTGCGGTACTTGTCCAGCACGGCCTCGTTCTTACGCAGGCGAAGGTCGTCGTCGGGCCACTCCGTCCATGCCTTCATGCCGAAGTGCCGCTTGCAGGCCATGTACAGGGCGTAGTCCGGCAGCCAGCGCGCATTGTCCTGCGCAAAGGCCGCTACGGCCTCCGCGTCCCGCTCCCAGCCCCGTTTGTAGGCCTTGTGCAGCAGGGTAAAGCGGCTCTCGTAGATCTTTCCGTAGTCCACATGGCGCGGGTCGCTGCCCCAGTCGGGGGCGGCGCACTCGGCGGCCGTCAGCAGTCCGTCAGCCGCCAGCATATCCGGGTCGATGTAGTAGGGGTTGCCGGCGTAGGCGGAAAAGCTCTGGTAGGGGGAGTCGCCATAGCTGGTGGGGCCCAGGGGGAGCATTTGCCAGTAGGACTGGCCGGCGTCTTTCAGGAAATCGGCGAAATCATAGGCCGCCTTGCCCAGGGTACCGATGCCATAGGGGGAGGGCAGGGAGGATACCGCCATTAAAATACCGCTGCTTCGTTTCATAACTCAACTTCTCTCTTGGATAGGATTTGACTTTCAGCCGGACGGTCCCGGCCAAAATATACGGGGGCGGGCGATCAGCCCGCCCCCGGCGTGTTGTAAGTTTAGCCCTTGACGGCGCCTGCCGCCACGCCCTTGATGATGTGCTTCTGGCCGAGGATATAGATGATGATAATGGGCAGAATGGTCAGGACGATGCACGCCATCATGGGACCCATCTCCACGCGGCCAAAGCCGCCGCGGAAGTATTGGATCAGAATGGGAATGGTCATGTATTTTGTGCCGTCCAGCACCAGATACGGCAGCAGGTAGTCGTTCCACACCCACATGGTTTCCAGTATGCCGACGCTGACAAGTGTAGGCTTCAGCATGGGCATTACCACCAGAAAGAAGGTGCGGAGAGGGCCGCAGCCGTCAATCATGGCGGCCTCCTCGATCTCCAGAGGGATGGATTTCACGAAGCCGGTGAACATGAACACCGCCAGACCAGCGCCGAAGCCCAGATAGATGATGCAGATGTTGAACGGGGTGTTCAGCTTCGTTTTATCCGCCAGATTTGCCAGGGTGAACATGAGCATCTGGAAGGGCACCACCATGGAGAACACGAACAGGAAGTAGCAGAGCTTCGTGGCCCACGTCTTTACGCGGGTGATGAACCACGCGCACATGGAGCAGCAAACCAGGATCAGCACCACAGAGGTGACGGAGATAATAAAGCTGTTGAAGAAGGCGGCAAGAAAGCCCTTGGAATGGATTGCGTTGGCATAATTACCCAGCCCGGCAAAGCCGTCGGCGGGAGGCAGCTGAAAAGCGGTGCTGGTGGAAATGGCGGAGTCCTTTTTGAAGGAGTTGATGAGCACCACCACCACGGGGTAGACCCACGCAAGACTGAGGATCGTCAGGATCACCGTCCAGAGGGTGTTGATGGCTTGAGAGCGTTTTTTCATCACTGCTGTACCTCCTTAGAGCGGGTGAACTTCAGCTGCAGGCTGGAGATGGCGATGACCAGAATGCAGAACAGCACGGCCTTCGCCTGCCCGATTCCCTTCCACATGGGGCCGGAGCGGGCGTAGAACGTCAGGTAGATGTTCATTGCCAGCATTTCCGTAGAATGGGCGGGCTCACCGGCGGTAAGAGCAAGGTTCTGGTCGAACAGCTTAAAGGAGTTGGTCAGGGTCAGGAAAAGGCAGATCGTAATGCTGGGCATCAGATTGGGCAGCTTTACCCGCCAGAAGGCCTGCCACGGAGTGGCACCGTCGATATAGGCCGCCTCGATATAGTCATTGGGAATGGATTGCAGGCCGGCAATGTATATGATCATCATGTAGCCGATCTGCTGCCAGCACATCAGGATGATCAGACCCCAATAGCCGGAGGTGGAGTCCAGAGTCAGCAGCGGCTTGCCCATCAGACTCAGTATGCAGTTCAGAAGGATCTGCCAGATATAGCCCAGCACGATGCCGCCGATGAGGTTGGGCATGAAGAACACCGTGCGGAATGGGGTGGTGCCCTTGATGCCGCGTGTCAGCAGAAGGGCAATGCCCAGCGCGATAACGTTGATGAGCACGGTGGACACCACGGTGAAGGAAGCGGTAAAGCCGAAGGCGTGTGCGAATTGCTCGTCCTGAAACGCCTTGACATAGTTGCTCAGACCCACGAACGTGGTTTTGTTGATGGTAGTGAACTTGCACAGGGACAGATACAGACCCTGAATAAACGGGATCACAAAGCCGATGAGGAAGGCTGCCAGCGTAGGCAGCAGAAAAATGGGCCAGTATCTGCGGATGTTCTTTTGCATAAGCGTGTACCTCCATATCGGTTTTGTTGAATTATCCGGCTGCCTGCGCGTCCTGTAAGCCGGGGCGCACAGGCAGCCGCTGCGCAGGAGCGCAGGGGCTGTGCGGCGGTCGGGTGAGCCTGTTTCAGCCCACCCGACCGGAAAATCACGGTGTAAAAAGGGATCAGCCGTTCAGAGCGGCTTCCTTGGCCCAGCCGTCCACGAAGGCGGTCTTGACGGCCTCCCAGTCGCCGGTACCGGCGGCATAGGCGGTCAGAGCGGAGCCAACGTCGTTCTTCCACTGCTCAGAGGGCATGGTGGTGAAGTTCCAGGACACGGGGGTCTTGCCCGCGGCGGTCAGCTCCTTGTCCACCTTGACGAACAGGTTGGGGGACTCGGCGGCCTTCTTGAAGGGGATCACGAAGCCCATGTCATTGGCAAGAGCCTGCGTGCCCTTGTCAGAGGTGACGCACCAGTACATGAAGTCCAGCGTGGCCTGGATGTCCTCAGGAGCGGCGTCCTTGTTCACGCACCAGTAGTTCTCGGTGCCGGTGCACAGACCCTGATTGGCCTCATCACCCACGCCGATGTAGATGGGGATCATGGTCATCTCGTCATCGGAGTACTTGGCGGACAGAGCGGAATACTCCCAGGAACCGTTCTGGAAGAACACGGCCTTGCCGTTCAGGAACTCGTTCTCGGAGTCGGTGCCGGTCTTGCCGGACAGATCAGCGGGAGCGCAGGTGCTGTTGTTGATGTACAGGTCAAAGATGGCCTTATAGTTGTCCAGATAGGTGCCCTTGATGGCATCGGTGCTGTTGATGCCGTCAGCCTGATACTCAAAGTAGATGGGCAGGTTGGCCAGATGGGTCTTGAAGCGCCAGTCGGAGCTGCCGTCCATACCGGCGGAGGTGAAAGCGGCGAAGCCCAGCTCGTCCTTGCGGGCGGTGATGTCCTCGGCGACCTTCTTCAGATCATCAAAGCTCTGGATGTCCTCAACGGTGTAGCCGGCCTTCTCCAGCAGAGTCTTGTTGGTGATCAGACCATAGGACTCGATCACGTAGCCGATGCCGGCAACGGCGTCGCCGTCCTTCAGGGCAAAGCTGTCGCTGGTCAGCTCGCCATAGATCTGAGAATCCTTCAGATCATAGCAGTAATCCTTCCAGCTGGCCAGACCCACGGGGCCGTTCACCTGGAACAGGGTGGGGGCGTCGGTCTTGGCGATCTCGGAGGTCAGCTTTTCCTCGTAGGTGCCGGAGGCGGCGGTCAGGACGGTGACGGGCACACCGGTCTCCTCGGTGTAGGCCTTGGCCAGATCCTGCCAGTCCTGATCCTGCTCAGGCTTGAAGTTCAGATAATAGACCTTGCCGGTGGCAGTGTCGCCGCCCTCGTTGGTGTCGTCCTTCTTCTCACCGCAGGCCACCAGAGACAGGGCCATCACGAGAGCAAGAAGCATTGCAAGAAACTTCTTCATGGTAATTACTCCTTTTTTGTTTTTATTTTCACATCACAAGGATGTAAAAAACAGATTATTAGGGTACAAAAAACAAATTATTGGGATGCAGGAAACGGATCCTTAGGATACACAAAATAGATCACAAAGATATACAAAAGTATCACCTGGGCGCGGCCACGCTGCGGCCCTGGCGCAGGGTGGTGGGAAGCAGCTCACAGGCGTGGGAGCCCTTGTGCCGCACCATGTCCAGCAAAATTTCGGCGCTGCGGCGGCCCATTTCCTCCATAGGCTGGCACAGGGTGGTCAGCGGCGGCTCAATATAGGCAGACAATTCTAACCCATCTATCGCTATAACGGAACAGTCCTCGGGGATACGCCTGCCGGCGTCCATCAAAGCCCGCATGGCACCAATGGCCATAGAGTCCGCGATGGCGAAAAGTGCTGTAAAATCAACATTTTCGGCCATTTTTTCCTGCACGGCTCTGTAGGCGTCCTTCGCGCCGAATCCGCCGGTGGAGATCACCAGTTCCGGGTCCACAGGGATGCCGTGACTCTCCAGCGCCTGCACATAGCCCTCATAGCGTAGCTGGCTGATAGACTGGTCATCGGGCCGGGAGATCAGCGCGGCGATGCGCCGGTGCCCATGGCGGTACAACTCCTCCACCGCCTGCTGTGCGGTGTCACCGTCGGCGATGGACACAGAGGAATACTCGCCCTCGATCAGCGTGCCATAGCGGTTGGAGTAGGAACAGCAAACAAAGGGAACGTTCAGCATCGCCAGATCAGCGGGGGTGTAATCAAACCGACCGCCCAGGAATACGATGCCCTGCAGGCGCTTTTCGCGCTCCATGACCGCACCGCATTTGACCTCGTCGTCACAAGTACCGATCTGCTGCATGACCATTGTAAAACCGGCATCGGTGATGGTGCGTTCAATGGCGCGGATAATGTCGGTGTAGAACGGATTGGACACACCGCGGACCACCAGACCCACAGCGTCGGACTTGGTGCGTACCAGATCGCGGGCACTGTTGTTGGGAATGTAGTTGCTATTCTTGATAGCGGAAAGCACCTTACGCCGGACATCCTCACTGACATCCGGCCGGTCATTCAGCACACGGGAGACGGTACTGACGCTGACGCTGCACTGCTTGGCTATATCCTTGATCGTCATACCTGGGTGTGCCTCCTACTATACCAGATCGAAAGGAACGAAAATCGTCAGAGGAAAGCGAAAACATTTCCGGTAACGTTTCCGTTCAGCATAGTTATCCTATCAGTGTTTGCCGCAATTGTCAATTGCTCCGCTGCATTTTTGCCGAAACGCACAGAAAAGACGGTGGTTTTCTTGTGAAAATCACAAGAAAACCGCCGCCCGATTGAACGGGCGGCGGCGAAGTATCGAATGTACGGCGAAAAATGGCTGAATTACCGGCGAAGGAGGGCGCGGCACGCCCTCCAGTCAGGCAGATAGGCTTCCACCTCGCGGTAGAAGGCGGGGGAGTGGTCGTGATGGCGAATGTGTGCCAGCTCATGGACCACCACGTATTCAATGGCGGCTTCGGGATAGGCCATCAGGTAGAGGGAGAAGCTGAGACGGTTTTTGCCGGAGCAGCTGCCGAAGCGGGTGCGGGCGGCGGTGACAGTGATACCGGCGGGCTGCACGCCCATGCGCTGGGCCCAGTGGGCCACCAGAGGCGGCAGTGTCTCTTTTGCCTGCTGCCGCCATGCATCCGTCTGTGCCGCAGACGGCTCCGGGTGGGCGGATAGATAGGCCTGCCGTGCTGCCAGATGTTTTTCCAGCCAGCCGCGGTGACTGTCCACAAAGCGGGCGATGTCCGCATCGGAGGCCCGCAGGGGGGCGCGGACCAGGGCGGTGCCCTGCCGGGTGACCTCCAGCGCCAGGGTGCGGCGGCGGGAGCGTATCACAGTATAGTCGATCATTGGCCGTCCTCC
>OCHK01002407.1_pt1 | contig 12501 bp, 8 predicted proteins | sample 1538551 | NCBI WGS metagenome assembly OCHK01 (sample SAMN04571707, study PRJEB22368) | human gut metagenome | biome: human gut; material: stool | host: Homo sapiens | place: Luxembourg | collected 2012-08-31
TTGGGCGGCTGACATAGGACCGAAGAAGCTGGCTGACTCCACATTTCGACGCGACGAACAGGATATTCGCAGAATCTTGCCGACGCTGGGCAACTATAAACTGACCGATTTGCGTAAAGAGGTTATCCGGGATTTCTACGAGCAAATGCGGCACAGCCCGCGTCTGGACGGCAGAGGGAATCTATCCGAGAAGTCGGTCGAAGGCTTACACAACACGCTGTGCGGCATCCTGTCGGCGGCTGTGGACGAGGGATACCTTACTCACAATCCCGCATGGAGATGTTACAAACCGAAAGGACAAAAGAAAGAGCGCCCGGTTGCCGATGAGGAAACTGTCAAGAAGTTGATTACAGCGTTTGAAGGTCAGAGCATGAAATACGAAACCTATTTCAAGCTGGTGCTGGCTACAGGGTTACGCCGAGGTGAAGCCTGTGGGCTGAAATGGAGTGACATCAACTGGCGCAAGCGTACAATCCATGTACAACGGGGTGTGGTCAAACTTAGCCACCAAGAATCAATCACTAAGGACCCCAAGACCAGCAGCGGTGATCGCATGGTGTATTTGAGTAAAGAAATGTGCCAACTATTGAAAGCGTGGCGGAAAGAATGTGAGTGGGATAGGCAGCAGACCGCGAACGAAACCGTATCTGAAGATGACTACCTGTTCCGCCAGCCTAATGGAAAACCGATGAATCCCTGCACATTTACCTATCGCTTTAAGCTGATATTGAAAGCAAACAACTTGCCACTGAATTTGAATGTGCATAGCTTACGGCATACGAACGCCAGCCTGCTGATTGCGCAGGGGGTTGACGTCCGCACCGTGGCCAGCCTGCTGGGCCACGCACAGGCCAGCACTACGCTGGATATTTACGCTCACGCATTTGACAAGAACAAGCGTGAGGCACAGCAAAAGCTTGGAAGGGTGATTGGACTATGAGAAACACCAAAAAGATTAAGCTGACCCGTGCCAACAAAATTATTCTAATAAGTGCGCTTGGCGATTACTACTACCAGCAGAGAGTCGTAAACACAGGTTGGCGTGAAACAGGTTATCTGATACTGAAAGTGGATTCTCTCCCAGTCGGTAAAAAATCAGTTTTCACCATTGAGGAAATCCATCTAGCAAGAACAGCCGTAAACCAGCTGCGAAACAAGAAAATTCAACAGGGGCAGTACACAGACGCAACAGATGATATGCTGCTAAAATTATTCTAAAATCAAAATAACAAAAATCACCTTGCAAAGTACATTGCAAGGTGATTTTTTGGTGCGACCGGGAGGATTCGAACCTCTGGCCTTCCGGGTCGGAGCCGAACGCTCTATCCAGCTGAGCTACGATCGCTTATATATGAAAAACGCCGTTACAGCGTATTTCAATCTTGTAAAGTAGTCAATTTCCAATAGTGGTCAATTCGTGGTCTGACTACCGTTGACCACCGCGTTTTTGCGAGTGCAAACAACGCTTTATCGCGCAAAACAGAGTCCAAAACCTGCTCTGTCGCAGTTGTCGGAGGCCAGTGCTCTATCCAGCTGAGCTATGATCGCATATATTGAGAAAACGCCATGCTGACATGTTCCGGAGGGAGAAAAAACCAGCTTTTTGTACAGAAAACAAACCGTTGTTGACCGGGTACATTTTGTGTGTTAGACTGGCAGTAGAACGTACAAAAGCAGGTGCAAAGCCGCTGTAAAAAGCATTGCAGATGGAACGAAAGATTACGCTTTAATCATATTACCACATTGCGGCGGCGGATGCAAGTATCAAAATCGTTTTGCGGCAATGCGAAACGGATAAAAATTAACTCTGTACTTAAGGTGTGTCTGGAAAGTCGAGCATTCAGTCTGTTCCAGATATCCCTTAGGGGGTATCTGAAACAGTCGAAAATATCGTCTATTTCTACAAACGCAGCGGGATTATGCGTTAAAAAGCCTTGGAATCCACAAAGGATTCCTGCGGCTCTTTGCCTTAAAATCCTGCTTGTGTTTGCGAAATATCCGTCATTTTCTTTGTTTTCAGATACACCTTAGGCAGAAATAAAAGGAGCAATATTATCATGACGCCGGAACTGAACTGGTTAAGTGACCCGACTGTGTTTGCCGTGAACCGGCTGGATGCCCATTCGGACCATGTATGCTACCGTACTGTGCGGGAAGCCGCGCAGCGCCACAGCAGCCTGCGCCAGCCGCTGGACGGCATGTGGCGCTTTGTATGGAGCAGCTGCCCGGCCCAGCGCCCGGCGGATTTCTGGCGCGAAGGAGCGGATCTTTCGGGCTTTGGTACCATCCGTGTGCCGGGCCATATGGAGACCCAGGGCTATGGTCAGCTGCAATACACCAACACGCTGTACCCGTGGGATGGACGCAGTGCGGTGCGGCCGCCGCAGGTGGATTTGAACGATGACCCCGTCGGCAGCTATGCGCGGGAATTTGATCTGGATGCCGGGCTGCGCGGGCAACGGGTATGCATCAGCTTCCAGGGTGTGGAACAGGCCATGTACCTGTGGTGCAATGGCAAGTTTGTGGGCTATGCCGAGGACAGCTTTACCCCCTCGGAATTTGACCTGACGCCGTACATCAAAGAAACCGGCAACCGCATCTGCGTAGAAGTGTACAAGCGCAGCAGTGCAGCATGGATCGAGGACCAGGACTTTTTCCGCTTCTCCGGCATCTTCCGCCCGGTATACCTGTACGCCAAACCGGCGGTGCATCTGGCGGACATCTGGCTGAAAGCGGGCCTGAGCGAGGACAACACCACTGGTCTGCTGACCCCGGAGCTGAAGCTGGATGGAGAGACCGAAGGGGTCAGTGTGACTTTGTGCCTGACCGACCCGGAGGGCTATGCCCTGTATGAAGGCCCTGTGACGGGGGACACGATTGAGTTGGAGGGGATTCAGCCGTGGAGCCACAAGACCCCGGTGCTGTACCATGCAGAGCTGACGCTGAAAGATGCACAGGGCACCGTGCAGGAAGTGGTGCCCTATGACATCGGTTTCCGCCGCTTTGAGATGAAGGACGGCATCATGTGCCTGAATGGGGAGCGTGTGGTGTTCAACGGTGTGAACCGCCACGAATGGAACCCCGAAAAGGGCCGCGCTATTGATGCGGATGATATGAACGCCGCCATGGCCGTGCTGAAAGCCAACAACATCAACGCCGTGCGCACCTGCCATTACCCGGACCAGAGCCTGTGGTATGATCTGTGCGACAAAAACGGCATTTACATGATCGATGAAACCAACCTGGAAAGCCACGGTAGCTGGCAGAAGCTGGGCGCGATCGAACCCAGCTGGAATGTGCCGGGCAGCCTGCCGGAATGGAAAGACTGTGTGGTGGACCGTGCCCGCAGCATGCTGGAGCGCGACAAAAACCACGCCGCTGTGCTGATCTGGTCCTGCGGCAACGAAAGCTATGCGGGCGAGGATATTCTGGCCATGACGCAGTTTTTCCACGCCAAGGACCCCAGCCGTCTGGTGCATTATGAAGGTGTGGTGCATAACCGCGCCTTTGCGGCCATTACCGATATGGAAAGCCGGATGTACGCCAAGCCGTGGGAAATCCGGGAATATCTGGAATCCAAGCCGGAAAAGCCGTTCATCCTGTGCGAATACATGCACGATATGGGCAACTCTCTGGGCGGAATGGAAAGCTATGTGAAGCTGGCGGAAGAATACCCGCAGTACCAGGGCGGCTTTATCTGGGACTATATGGACCAGGCCATCTGGCATACGGACGTCATGGGCCGCAAGGTACTGGGCTATGGCGGCGATTTTGGCGAGCGGACGACGGATTATAACTTCAGCGGCAACGGCATTGTATACGCCGATGGCGCAGAGAAGCCCGCCATGCAGGATGTACGCTACTGGTACGCCAGCCCGGCGGACCGTGCGGCGCAGGATGCCGCCAACGCTGCTGCGGCAGCACAGGCAGACCGCACGCTGGCCGAAGCCTGGCAGAGCCGCCGCGCCTACCCCCTGGTGGTGACCCAGGGCGACGGCAACCTGGGCGTAAAGGGCAAAAACTTTGAGATGCTTTTCTCCATTGCGGGGGCTGGCCCGGCATCGCTGAAGGTGAACGGCACCGAATGGCTGTGGCGCGCACCGCGCCCGGCGTTCTGGCGGGCCTCCACCGACAATGACCGCGGATGCGGCTTCCCGCTGCGCGCGGCGGCCTGGATGGCGGCGGATGTGTTTGTAACATATAACGGCATGAAGGTGCTGGAAGCAGGTCCCGACTGCGTAAAGGTGCAGTTCCAGTTTGGCATCCCCACTGTGCCGGGAGCCAGCGCAGAGCTGGTCTACACTGTGGAAGCACAGGGCGCATTGCGGGTGGATGCCGTTTACCACGGCGTAGCCGGTGCGCCGGAGCTGCCCTGTTTTGGTGTGAAATTTGAAACCTTTGGCCCGGTGACCCGCACGGTGTGGACCGGGCTTTCCGGCGAAACCTACCCGGACCGCTATAAGGGCGGTGTGTTCGGCTGCCATGAGGAAACCCCGCATGTGGAGCCACATCTGGTTCCGCAGGACTGCGGCATGCACATGCAGACGCGGCAGGCCATGCTGGAACAGCGGGATGCCTGCGGCCACACGACTGCCGCGCTGACCTTGCAGCAGGTGGATGCACCATTTGCGTTCAGCGCGCTGCCCAACACGGCGCAGGAGATCGAGGCGGCGCAGCACATTACGGAGCTGCCCGCGACCGGCCGCACCAGTGTGATGGTGCTGGGCGCAGTGCGCGGCGTTGGCGGCATTGACAGCTGGGGCACCGATGTGGAAGAACCTTACCATGTTTCTGGCGAGGAAGACCACAGCGTAAGTTTCCGCATTGTGCTGTAAACGTGGAAGTTAGAGATTAGAAGAAACGGACAGCCGGGGCGATTGGCCCCGGCTGTTTTTTGGTGGGATGGACAAGCAGAAAAAAGTGTTTGCAAGGCGGGGGAGTTTAATCCCCAAAGTGTTGTTGGGGTTATAGGTTGGCGGGCGCACAATGTGCGCCTTCCTATGAGAGAATAGGGCACACGGAGCGGGGCGGATACATTGTGCGGCGTTTGGTACCCAGCAGAGCAGGGGGAGAAAGTGAAAGGATTGTAAATTGTGCGCCAAAACAGCACAAAGCGGAAAAAAGCGTGGACAGGCACCGGCTGTTTGTGATATACTTAAAAAATACAAAATAGTTACAAAGTGGGCTGGTGCGCGGCATGTGCCGGCCTATGTGGAGGTGTATGGTTACGGAAGCCATTCGGAGCCGTATGGTGTGGGTCATCACAGGGGTACTGGCGCTGCTGGTGCTGCTGGCGCTGCCTGCAAAAGCGGAAAGTGCGGACTATGAAACAACGCTGGACCGCTTGGGCCGCCTGCAAGCGCTGGCGGAACAGTATATTGAAGAAAAGAACAGCGGCGATGACCCCATTGACCTGACTTTGAGCTTTACCCGTGTGGGGGATTATAACACGACCGTCTGGCAGCTGACGGCGGGCACCCGCGATGGCGAATTTGAAAAGTACGCCACCGATGCAGACCCGGACCTGTGGGATTTGCAGGGGATGAACACCGTGGAACTGCCCAACGGGCAGGGCATTGATTTCGGCCACCTGCTGGCGGCCATGAACCTGGTATACCGCGGCATGCCCATTACCGGCAGCTGGGGCGGCGACTGCATGCAGCTGGCGCAGGTGTATGCCGGGCAGGCCAGCGATGCAGACGGCTATGCCAGCCTGATGCAGCAGACCTTTGCCATTGAGGATGACGGCAGTGCTTCCAAATTTGGCGACCAGGACCTGCGCGCTGACCTGGACTCCGTTGTGGCAGGGGCCGAGCTGAAAAGCGGCAGCAACGTTGCCGATGTGCTGCGGAACTATTACACCAACCTGACGGATTACGACCGCTGCTACCAGTTTATTGCCATGAGCTTTGGCAGCATGAACACCAGCGACAGCGAAGCGTTCCGCAACAAGGTGTACAGCACCATGACGGCGGATGCCGGCATGCAGCTGCTGCTGTATATGAACGGCATGTGGTCCAGCAGCGGCTGGCAGGTGGATGCCGATGCAGAACCCGCCCTGCGCGGTGCCTGCAATGAACTGGCTGATTACCTGAGCCGCGCTGTGAACGGCGAAAAGGTCAAAAGTGCATCCAGCACCCTGATGCACACGATGGCTGGGCAGGCCCTTGTGGATGCCCTGAATGCACTGGGAGATGGGGAAGCAGCTTCCGCTGCACAGAGCGCACTGGAAGCGGATTCCGGCGCTACAATATCGACCAGCAGCGGGGACGCTGTGGATGATGCCCTGAACACCGCAACCGAAAAGCTGAAAACGGATTTTAACGCCCAGGCCTTTGAGCTGGGGCTGCTGGTATTGGGCGCTGCCGCCCTGCTGGGCATGGTGGTGTGCATTGCCATGCTGATCAGCCACCGCAGCAAACGCAATCGCTGAGCCGGGCAAACGAAAGAAAAAGGAATGGGGCGCTGCCGGGTGAAACGGCAGCGCCCCATTTTATGTGGAAAGAAAGTAAAAAGTGAATGGCGGAAATCAAAGTTCGCGGTAGGTGACCTGTTCCATCAGCTGTTGGATGGTTTCCAGGCTGGCAGCCTGAGTACCGGTGCACATTACGCTGGCGGCACCGGCGGCAGTGGAAAGGCGCAGCGTTTCTTCCAGCGTCAGGCCGCGCTCTTCGGCAACAGCCAGGGCGGCGATGACGGCATCCCCGGCACCAACGGTATCCTTGACGGGAACACGCAGGCCGGGCACAAAGATGGTCTGCTCCGGCAGAACATGCAGCATACCGCGGCTGCCCATCGAGACGATGACCTTTTGCACGCCGGTCTGCAACAGCTCACGGGCGGCGGCGGTCAGCTCCTGCTGGCTGTCCAGCGCGCGGCCCATCAGGTGGGAAAGCTCCTCGCTGTTGGGCTTGATGAGGAATGGCTTTGCCTTAACGCCCTCCACCATGCCGGCACCGTCAGAGTCCAGAATAACCTTGGCACCTTTTTCGCGGCAGGCATCGCCCCACACGCGGTAGGTGTCGGCAGGAGCATTCACTGGCAAGCTGCCGGCCAGCACCACGATATCGTCGTGGCGCAGCAGCTTCAGCAGGTGGTCCAGCAGGCTTTGCAGGGTAGCCGGGTCCACGGGAACACCGGGTTCGTTGATTTCGGTGCTGGTGTGGGCGATGGGATCCACCACTTTCAGATTGATGCGGGTGTTGCCCTCAACGGGCAAAAAGTCACAGGTCATGTTCAGGCCGGACAGAGCTTCGGAGATTATCTGCCCGGTGCTGCCGCCCAGAATACCAAGGGCGCGGCTGGTGCTGCCCAGTGCGGCAACTACCTTGGAGACATTGATGCCTTTACCGCCCGGATCGGTGCGGATGGAAGTAATGCGGTTTACACCGTCCGTGGTAAAGGAAGGAATTTCAACGGTTTTATCCAGTGCCGGGTTCAGGGTGACAGTATAGATCATGAAAATGTGCCTCCTTATGGGGAGAAATGTCAGAATAAGGGCAGTGGCAAAGGCAATCGATAATTGTCAATCTTTTATCATTATACGCTGAATTGTGAAATATCGCAAGTAAAAGCGCGAAAATCAGAATAATCTTAACAAACTGTTTACACGGAGGAGAACAACATGGCACAGGGAATGGAACTATTGGATAACGGCACCAAGGTGTTTACCGGGCCGGGGGCAGCCTTTGGTACGGACGCCTTGCTGCTGGCCCGGTTTGCCATGCCGCGCCGCAAAGAAACAGCGCTGGACCTGTGTAGCGGGTGTGGAATCGTAGCGCTGGCCTGGCACGATGCCGGGCACCGCGGCCCATGCACAGCGGTGGAGCTGGATGCCGATGCTTCGGCCCTGTGCCGCCGTGCTGTGCAGGAAACGCCGGGTGCAGAGCATATTACCGCGCTTTGCACCGACCTGCGGACGTTCTGCAAAAGCGGCCCGGAACAGGGGAAATATGACTTCGCCGCCTGCAACCCGCCCTATTTTACCGGCGGATATGTCAGCCCGGATGCCCGCCGCGCCACGGCCCGGCATGACGGCAGCTGCACGATGCAGGATGTTGCCGCCTGTGCGGCCCGTGCCCTGCACGATGGCGGCAAGCTGGCCCTATGCCACCGCCCGGAACAGATGGCGGCGGTGTTTGCCGCGCTCTGCGCCGTTGGGCTGGAGCCCAAGCGGGTGGCTCTGGTGCGCAAGGATGAACACAGCAAACCCTGGCTGTTTTTGGTGGAAGCCCAGAAAGGAAGAAAGCCGGGGATCCGGTGGGAGGAGGACGTTTTAACGGGGAATGGGGTTAGGTACGGGAGATGATAGTTAGGAGTTAGGAGTTAGGAGTTGGCGGCGGGGCGAAGCTGCGACGCGGGGAAAATGAGGAATCGGATTGGGGACGGGTACAAAACGGGATGAAAAAGGTTCCGGGATGCGCAGTGATTCCCTAAGTTCTAAATGGATAGATATAAAAAACCGCCCGTCACACAAAATGTGACAGGCGGTTGAGTTTTAGGGGTTCGGTATCAGGATCAGCCGAACATGTTGATCAGGATGCCGGCGGCGACAGCGGAACCGATAACACCGGCAACGTTGGGACCCATGGCGTGCATGAGCAGGTAGTTGCGGGGGTTGTATTCCTGGCCGACTTTCTGGGAAACACGGGCGGCCATGGGAACAGCGGAAACACCGGCGGAGCCGATCAGCGGGTTAATCTTGCCGTGGGTGACAAAGCACATGACCTTGCCCAGCAGAACGCCGCCTGCGGTGCCGACACCGAAAGCAACAATGCCCAGAACAATGATCTCAACGGTCTGGATGTTCAGGAAGGTTGCGGCATTGGTGGTGCAGCCAACGCTGAAGCCCAGGAAGATGGTGATGATGTTCATCAGTTCGTTGCCGGCGGTCTTTTTGATACGCTCAACAACGCCGCATTCCTTCATCAGGTTGCCCAGCATCAGGCAGCCAACCAGGATGGCGGCATCGGGCAGGGTGAGGGAAACGATGATGGTAACAATGATGGGGAAGAGAATCTTCTCAGTCTTGGAAACCTTGCGCGGGCTTTCCATCACGATTTGACGCTCTTTTTCTGTGGTCAGAACTTTCATGATGGGCGGCTGGATAACAGGCACCAGCGCCATGTAGCAGTACGCGGCAACCGCGATGGAACCCAGCAGGTGCGGGGCCAGGCGGGTGGTGACGAAGATAGCGGTCGGGCCATCGGCACCGCCGATGATGCCGATGGAAGCGGCTTCCTTGTTGGTGAAGCCCAGGATTTTGGCGCCAACGAAGGTGAAGAAGATGCCCAGCTGTGCGGCAGCGCCCAGCAGCAGGCTGGACGGACGTGCGATCAGCGGCTCAAAGTCGGTCATGGTACCGATGCCAAGGAAAATCAGCGGGGGATAGATACCCAGCTTGACGCCTAAGTAAATATAGTCCGCCATGCCGCCGGATGTACCCAGCAGCTCCCAGTTGATGTGCTGCGTTTCGTTGATGAAGATGTCCATATGGAAGATGCCGTCCAGCGGCAGGTTGGTCATCAGCATGCCGAAGCCGATGGGCAGCAGCAGCAAAGGCTCAAACTGGTGGACAATGGCCAGGTACAGCAGCACGCAGGCCACGCCGATCATGACGGCATACTTCCAGCCGCCCTCGGCAAAGAAGATCTGCGCCCAACCGGAGTTGGCAAAGATCTCAGCGATGTTGGTAAAAATTGCTCCCATTGTTTCGTCCCCTTTCCATCACATAAACGGCGTGGTGTTCTGGGTAACGCCGACGTCGCCCCAGGCACCGCGGCGGGAACCAGTAGCCGTCTTTTTCTGAACGCGGTGAATGCCGCGGATGGTCAGGTTTTCACCCAGAGAGGCAACGGCTGCAGCAATGGCAGCAACGATCTCGCCGGGGATGGAGCCGTCAGCAGCGGGTGCTGCGGGGGCGGCAGGAGCAGCCTTGGCGATGTTCTGTGCGGCCGGTGCAGCGGGTGCTGCAGGGGCGGCAGGTGCCTTGGGGGCGGCTTTGGTGCCATTCTTTTTGTTCTTGATGGCGTCAAAAATTTTGCCTTCCACAGTGATAATGAGGCAAAGCGCAACCAGCATGGCGAACACCAGCGTAATGCTGGTCAGAACCACAGTGCCGTCAGCGGCCTCAAGGGCGAGCAGAGCGATAGAATTGCTCATTGGGCAATATCCTCCTTTAGCTTGCGGTGCACAGCACCGTTGATTTTCCCCCGTACACGGTACAAAAACCGGGCCGGGCAAATTTTACCCAAGTATGGTTTTATTATAACACAGCGGCTCAATTTTTGGTAGCGGGTTTTGAAAAAATGTGACAAAAATATTGTGAAACCGTGTCTTTACGATGAAAAATGTAAATTTGCGCGCAAAGCACCATGCAGAATAAAGTTGACAGCCGGGCAGAAAATGCAGGTTGCACAAACGGCGGAAGAACAAAACGGGGAGCGCTGTGCAAATTGCACATTTTGACAAAAAATGAAAAGTTTTGCTTGACGGCGGGGCTTGCCGGGGTTACAATGTGGGCAAATCAAAACCACGGCAATGGCGCCGGGCAGGTACATCCTGCCCGGCGCTTTTGTTATTTAAGCATCTGGCTTAATGCGGCTTAATGCGGCAAGAAAAAATAGAGGAAGCGCCGTGGTTTGATCTTGAGAGGAGTGGTTTGAATATGTACAACTCATCAACCGTCATCTGGGTGCTGGTTGCGGCATTCCTGGTGTACTTTATGCAAGCAGGCTTTGCTTTGTGCGAAGCTGGCCTGACCCGTGCAAAGAACACCGGCAACATCCTGATGAAAAACATGATGGACTTCTGCATCGGCACACCGTGCTTCTGGCTGGTCGGCTTCGGCATCATGTTTGCAGGTTCCGGCCCGCTCATCGGCGGCTTTGCCCCCTTTATGAGCGGCGACTACAGCGCCATCCTGCCGGAGGGCGTGCCCCTTTGGGTTTATGCCGTGTTCCAGACCGTGTTCTGTGCAACGGCAGCAACCATTGTTTCCGGCTCCATGGCAGAGCGTACCAAGTTCAGCGCTTACTGCTGCTACTCGGCCGCTATCAGCCTGATCGTTTACCCCATCTCCGGCCACTGGATCTGGGGCGGCGGCTGGCTGGCACAGCTGGGCTTCCATGATTTTGCCGGTTCCACCGCCGTTCACTTTGTTGGCGGCGTTACCGCCTGCCTGGGCGCCTGGATGCTTGGCCCCCGTATTGGTAAGTACGGCAAGGACGGCAAGGCCCGCGCAATCCCCGGCCACAACCTGACCGCCATGGCCTTGGGCGTGTTTATCCTGTGGTTCTGCTGGTTCGGGTTCAACGGTGGCTCCACCGTGGCAATGGCAAGCGATGACGCCATGGTTTCCGCTGGTCTGGTCTGCTTCAATACCAACCTGGCCGCTGCGCTGGCTACCGTTGCCGCGCTGATCACCAGCTGGGTGCGTTACGGCAAACCCGATGTCTCCCTTACCTTTAACGGTGCTCTGGCCGGTCTGGTTGCCATTACCGCAGGCTGCGATATGGTTGATCCGTTCGGCGCTGCCATCATCGGCATCGTTGCCGGTGTGCTCTGCATCTTCTCCGTTGAATTTTTTGATAACGTTGTCAAGATTGATGACCCTGTCGGTGCTGTTTCCGTGCACTGCATGAACGGCATGTGGGGCACCATTGCAACCGGCCTGTTCTCCACCAGTGAGGGCCTGCTGTACGGCCATGGCTTCCGTTTCTTTGGCGTTCAGGTTTTGGGCGTTATCTGCGTGGCTGCCTGGGTGCTGGTTTCCATGACCGTCATCTTTACCATCATCAAAAAGACCATCGGCCTGCGTGTGACCGAAAAAGAAGAAATCGACGGCCTGGATATCCACGAGCACGGCCTGACTTCCGCTTACTCCGGCTTCTCCATCTCTGACCCGACTTACGCTGAGATGAGCGTGAACGAGAACACCGACCTGGGTGAAGACGACATCACCAAGGCAAGCGAAGCCAAAATCAATGCTGCCGTCAAGGTTGTCAAGGAAGAACCTCTGCCCGCTGAGCTGGATTCCGGCATGCACAAGGTCGTTATGATCGTGCAGCTGGCCAAGTTTGAAGCTTTGAAAGCTGCCATGAACGCTGTCGGCGTGACCGGCATGACCGTTACCCAGGTTATGGGCTGCGGCCTGCAGAAGGGCAGCGGCGAGAAATACCGTGGTGCGGAGGTCGACGCAACCCTGATTCCCAAGGTCAAGGTTGAAGTTGTTGTCAGCAAGATCCCGGTAGACAAGATCATCGACACCGCCACCAAGGTTCTGTACACCGGCCATATCGGTGATGGCAAGATCTTTGTTTACAATGTGGCCAAGGTGGTCAAGGTCCGCACCGGCGAAGTAAACTACGCCGCTTTGCAGGACGTTGAGTAATTTTCCTACCTTATATATAGCAGCTTGCAAGCGCTGCTGGTATAAGTGGGAAAAGCAATTTTAAGGCATCACCGCACAATTCCCGCCTAACGGCTCAAGCACCGCTCCGG
>OCHK01002411.1_pt1 | contig 12493 bp, 8 predicted proteins | sample 1538551 | NCBI WGS metagenome assembly OCHK01 (sample SAMN04571707, study PRJEB22368) | human gut metagenome | biome: human gut; material: stool | host: Homo sapiens | place: Luxembourg | collected 2012-08-31
TGTCTGTGGCAACCCAGAACTTATTTTTCAGCCAGAAGTTCTTCTCCGATCTCTACAACATTTCCTGCACCCATCGTAATCAGGAGGTCATGTCCTTTTACGTGAGCCTTTACGAAATCTTTGATTTCTTCGAAGCTTGGGAAATAATGTACATCCTGTCCATCTTCCTGTAAAAGTTTCATTACATCTTTAGAAGAAACTTCTCCGGTATCTACCTCACGGGCAGCGTAAATATCAGCCAGAACAATGTGATCTGCCTGCTCTAAAGCCTTCGCAAACTCAGGGAGAAACGCCTTTGTACGGGTGTATGTATGAGGCTGGAAGATAACCCAGAGTTCATCATGCGGATAATCCTTTGCAGCAGATAAAGTAGCGCGGATTTCTGTTGGATGATGAGCGTAGTCATCAATGACAGTTACATCACCGAGAGAACCCTTGTACTCAAAACGGCGGTGTGTTCCACCAAAAGATAAAAGTCCTTTACGGATTGCATCTAAAGGAAGTCCAATTGCTTCTGTACAAGCAATAGCTGCCAGAGAATTCATAACATTGTGGCAGCCTTTTACATTTAATGCGATACGACCCTTTGGCTCGCCATGTGCAACAAGGTTATAGGAAGCATTTCCTTCTTTATCAAATGCAATATCCGTTGCAGTGTAATCATTTTCCGGATTCAGGCCGAAAGTAACGTGCTTCTGAGCAAGACCATTCAAAATAAAGTCAGTATGCTCCATATCGCCATTAATAATGATAAGACCATCATCAGCAGTCTGAGAAGCAAACTTGTGGAAAGAATTCTTAATATCTTCAATATCCTTAAAGAAATCCATATGGTCTTCTTCTACATTTAAGATAATAGAATATAAAGGATAGAATTCTAAGAAACTGTTCGTATATTCACATGCTTCTGTAAGGAAGAGGTCAGAATGGCCGACACGAATATTTCCGCCGATACGGTCTAACATACCTCCGACACTGACCGTAGGATCGGTATCTGCCTGAAGAAGAATGTGAGTAAGCATAGAAGTTGTTGTTGTCTTTCCATGTGTTCCGGCAACGGCGATAGACTTCGCAAAGTTTGCCATGATCTGTCCGAGAAGAGCTGCGCGGGTCATCATAGGGACGCCTTTATTCTTTGCAGCAGCAAATTCTTCGTTAGATTCGTGAATGGCAGCAGTATAAACAACAAGATCGATATCATCGGTAATATTCTCTGCTTTCTGTCCAATAACAACCTTTGCACCTGTTTCTTCAAGATGCTTTGTCATGTCGGAAGACTGCATATCAGAACCGGTCACTGTGAAATGTCTGTTTAATAAAATTTCGGCAAGACCGCTCATGCTGATGCCGCCAATACCGATAAAATGAACATGAATCGGCTTTTGAAAATCAATTGTATACATATTTCCCTCCAGTGCCACAAGATGTGTCTCAGAAAATCCGTCATATGGGACTTAGTGAGTACATATAAATAAATATGGCGAAAAAAATCAGTTTAATTATTAAAAAGTCGTTTATAGTATAGCGCACAGATAAACGAGATTCAAGAAAGAATTGCGATACTTAAGGTCTCTTCTGTACACATCTTATAGTAAGGGTGCCAGGGTACCTTGAAAAATTCCTAAAACAGCCAGTAATAGGGCACTTTTCATTATAATGTCCTATTGTTTTCGTGGGATTTCTACATTTAAATGTAAAAGATAACCATATGGACGATACAAAATATATAAAAAAATAAAAAATATATTTTGTTTTTTGTGCTAAACTGCTTTCCATTTGGGAATTTCAGTGCTATAATAAGTATTATGTGACAAAGGGGTGATTATTATGATAAAAAAAGAAATGATAGCAATGCTCTTAGCTGGTGGACAAGGAAGCCGTCTTGGCGTACTAACCTCAAAATTAGCGAAACCGGCAGTAGCATTCGGCGGAAAGTACAAAATCATTGATTTTCCGTTAAGTAACTGTATTAACTCTGGAATCGACACAGTAGGTGTTCTTACCCAGTATCAGCCATTAAGACTGAACCAGCACATCGGTATCGGTATTCCTTGGGATTTGGATCGTAATATAGGTGGTGTTTCTATTCTGCCTCCATACGAGAAGAGCCAGAATACTGACTGGTACACAGGAACAGCGAACGCGATTTATCAGAACATGGAATTCATGGAGTATTATCATCCAGATTATGTAATTATTCTTGGTGGTGACCATATTTATAAGATGGACTATGAACTGATGCTTGAGTTCCATAAGAAGAACAACGCCCAGATCACACTGGCTACATATGAAGTACCATGGGAAGATGCCAGCCGTTTTGGTCTGGTAATCACAGATGAGAATAATCAGATTCTCGAATTCGAAGAGAAACCAGCGAACCCAAGAAGTAATAAAGCATCCATGGGTATTTACATCTTTAACTGGGAAGTATTAAAGGAAGCTCTGGAAACTTTATCCGAACAGCCTGGCTGTGACTTCGGTATGCATGTAATTCCTTACTGCCACCAGCGCGGTGATAAGATTATGGCTTACAACTACCAGGGTTACTGGAAGGACGTAGGAACACTTTCCGCATATTGGGAAGCGAACATGGAATTAATCGATATTATCCCAGAATTTAACCTTTACGAAGAGTTCTGGAGAATATATACAAAGACAGACGTTATTCCACCACAGTATTTCTCAGCAGACTCTAAGGTAAATGCCTGCATCGTCGGAGACGGAACAGAAGTTTACGGTGAGATTTCCAACTCTGTAATCGGAGCTGGTGTTGTCATTGAGGAAGGTGCTGTAGTTACGAACTCTATTATTATGAATAATACCGTGATCAAGAAGGGTGCTAAGATTGAGAAGTCTATCATTGCAGAGAGCGTAGAAGTCGGAGAGAACGCAGAGCTTGGTGTATTTGAAGAAGCAGAGAACAAGTATAAACCTAAGGTTTATAGTGGCGGCTTAGTTACTATAGGTGAAGGTTCTGTTATCCCGGCCAACGTTAAGATCGGTAAGAATGTCGCAATCGTAGGAAAGACAACAGCAGAAGATTATCCAGACGGAATTCTGGCAAGCGGCGAATCCATTATCAGATAGTAGAGGGCAGGTGACATAAATGAAGTCTATAGGTATTATTTTAGCAGGTGGTAATAATAACAGAATTGGAAGATTATCCGATAAACGTGCGATTGCAGCCCTGCCAGTAGCAGGAAGCTATCGTGCAATTGATTTTACATTAAGTAATATGAGTAATTCCCGCGTATCTAAAGTAGCGGTATTACCTCAGTTTAATGCTCGTTCTTTAAATGAACATTTAAGCTCAAGTAAATGGTGGGATTTCGGAAGAAAGCAGGGAGGACTCTATGTCTTCACTCCTACTGTTACAAAGAACAATAACTCATGGTATCAGGGAACAGCAGATGCTCTTTATCAGAACATTGATTTCCTTAAGAAGAGCCATGAGCCTTATGTAATCATCGCAACAGGTGATGGTGTATACAAGATGGATTACGGCAAGGTTCTTGAAGCTCATATCGCTAAGAATGCAGATATCACGGTAGTTTACACAACATTAAAAGATACAGATGACGATTTAACACGTTTTGGTGTTCTTAAGTTAGATGAGAACGAAAGAATCGTAGAATTTGAAGAGAAGCCACTCGTTGCTTCCTCTAATAACGTATCTATCGGTGTTTATGTAATCAGAAGACGCCATTTAATTGAGATTCTTGAGCGTTGTGCAAGAGAAGACAGACACGACTTTGTACAGGATGTACTCGTTCGTTATAGAAATGTTCGTAAGATTTACGGCTATAAGCTTGATACATATTGGAGAAATATTGCAACAGTAGATTCTTATTATAAGACAAATATGGATTTCCTGAAGAAAGACGTAAGAGATTACTTCTTCAAACAGTATCCGGATGTATACTCTAAAGTAGACGATCTTCCGCCGGCAAAATACAATACAGGTGCAGAAGTAAAGAACAGTATTATTTCCTCTGGATGTATTGTTAACGGTAAGGTTGAAAACTCTATTATCTTTAAAGATGTATACATTGGAAACAACTGTACTATCAAGAACTCCATCATTTTGAATGATGTATATATTGGAGATGACTCCTATATTGAGAACTGTATCGTAGAGAGCAGAGATACTCTACGTCCAGGAACGAACTACGTCGGAACCGATGATGAGGTTAAGATAGTAATTGAGAAGAATGTACGGTACATTCTGTAATTAGTAACAACATTATTGGGAGGACAGGTCATGCAGATTACCGATATAAGAATCAGAAAAATAGCAAAAGAAGGAAAGATGAAAGCGGTCGTATCCGTAACTTTTGATAATGCATTTGTTGTGCACGATATCAAAGTAATTGACGGAGAAAAAGGTTTATTTATCGCAATGCCAAGCCGCAAAGCATCCGATGGCGAGTATCGTGATATCGCACATCCGATTAACTCTGATACTCGTGACATCATCCAGAAAAGTATTCTTCAGGAATACGAAGCAATCATGGCCTCGGGGGAAGAGGAAACAGTCGGAGAAGCAGAGGTAGCGTTATAAATATAACTGTAGCAAAACTTAGAAGATAAAGGGGCTGACGTAAAACAGCTCTTAACCTTATAGCAGGAATTTCTGTATAATATATGGAATTCCTGCTATATTTTTATGAAGATTTTTGAAGATTGCAAGAGTCATTTTGCTATTCGAAAATTTTTCTTTTTAGAAAATGCATAATCTATGATATACTAAAAAACATATGTTGTTTATGCTGTTATGAAAAAATATCAAGTAGAACTTCGAGAATTGATTTTTAACAATATCTTACAGAACGGCACAAAAAGATTCCGAGAGTACATTAGATGTACAGTGGAGGTTAGATACATTGAATACAAATAAAATATTCGCAGGGTGCTTTAATTTCTTTCGCAAATGGAAAGTGAAAAAGAATCAGATTACCCTGATAGAGAAATTAAATACCGGGGGTACAGGAAGCCTGTTTGAGATAAAAAACGAATGTGAAAAAAGAGGGTTACCTTTTCATTTTAATATCATTACGCATGCAGATTATGAAGTGAGTCTACGTAATCTGGGAGGCTTGCTAAAGCTTTTTACTATAAAGGCTTTTCGAATGGCGACTTCATCCCATATTTTTTTGAATGACAATTTTTTGCCGCTTGGATATATGAAGCTGTCGGATGAGACAAAGGTAGTTCAGCTTTGGCATGGGATGGGATCTTTTAAGAAGTTTGGCGGTTCATCGGAGACGAACCCGGAAGTTTTAAAGGAGCTTAAAGCGGCAACGAAAAATACAGACCACATACTGGCAAGTTCAGAAAATATCAGGGACAACTATGCAGAGGCTTTTATGGCACCGAAAGAAAAGGTGATCTGTATCGGATGTCCACAGGTGGACTATTTTTTCAGAGAGCATGATATTGCTGCGTGGAAGGAAGAGCTTAGTGAACGATATCCGGAAATGAAAGGAAAGAAGCTTGTTCTTTATGCGCCGACTTTTCGTGGGGAGGAAGAACATGATAAAAAGCTTTTAGAAGCGTTTGATTTTGATGCATTTCAGAAAGAACTTGGGAAAGACTATTTCTTAATGGTACGTCTTCATCCGCAGATTCAGTCTGCAAAAGTGCCGGATACCGTAGCAAATATGACCGATTATCCGAATGTCCGCAAACTTCTTTGCATGACAGACATTTTAATTGCAGATTATTCTTCGATTGCTGTAGAATACTCCCTCTTAAATCGCCCGATTATTCTCTATGCATTTGACAAAGGGTGGTATTTGAGTGAGGACAGGGGATTTTATTTTGACTATGAAAAGACAGCACCTGGTCCGATTGTAGAAAATATGCAGGATTTAATCAACTGTATTAAAAATAAACAGTGGGATATTGCGAAAGTAGAGAAATTTGCACATCTTCACAACGATTATTTTGATGACAAATCTGCGAGGAGAGTGGTAGACTACTATTTTGGCAATGGAAAAAAGCTGCCGAACTCTGCATCGGAGCCAGAACCATTCTATGAAGAGTGGAATCAATACCGCCCAAAACACCGCAGAAAGAAAAATCCTGACAGCATCAGCCAGAATATTTTTGATAATGTTTCCGGCAAAAGCCAGAACGGAAAACTCCCCGAAAAATGGGCAACACAGGATGCCGAAGAAGCCGTAAACTCCTGGGAGTCTGAGCGCAAAAAGCAAAGAAAGAGACAGCAGCAAAAGGCGAGAATGCAGGAAAAGTTAAAACAGCAGACAGCAAACGTAACTAAGCAAAAGAATAAGAAAAATAACAATTTTATATCGGGTATAGATAAGTTAACATCAAAAAAAGAAAAAGATATAAATAAACAAAAACAATTAAAGTTACAAAATCAAGAAGAAAAAAGTACAAAAGAAACCTCAGAAGAAATAAAATCACGAAAGGAACATAGAATGAAAGTAATCGTAGGATTGGGTAATCCAACAGACCAGTATAAAGGAACAAGACACAATGTAGGATATATGGCGATTGACCGTATCGCAGAGGCAAATCGAATCAATATTAATCAGCATAAGTTCAAGGCAATGGTAGGAAGTGGTATCATCGGTGGCAGCAAAGTTCTTCTCGTAAAACCATTAACTTATATGAACTTAAGCGGCGAAAGCATTAGGCCAATCATGGATTTCTATAAGCTGGATTTAAGCGACATCCTCGTAATTTATGATGATATCAGTTTAGAGCCTGGAGTGCTTCGTCTTCGCACGAAAGGAAGTGCCGGCGGACATAATGGAATGAAGAGCATTATCAAACATTTAGGAGGAGACACTTTTCCACGAATCCGTGTCGGTATCGGCGGCGAAAAACATCCGGGACAGGATCTCGCAGATTATGTTCTTGGACATTTCAAAGACGACGAAAAAGAACTGCTCTCCGATGCATTAGACAAAGCTGAAAAAGCAGCAGAACTTTTTGCACAGGATGAATTTTCAGAAGCTATGAACAAATATAGCGTAGGAAAGAAGAAGAGAAAAACTTTGGAATAGGAGAAAATATTTTTCCGTTGCGCTATAAATAATAGTAAAAGCAAGCATGCAACAGAAAAGTGCAACAACCAAAATAAAAGGAGGTATCATGAAAACTTTATCAAACCCTCTTTTAAAATTCGATACTTATATTGATATAAAAACCGCAATGAGCCAACAGGCTTATCCCATCGTCCTGAATGGTTGTGTTGATTCTCAAAAAGCACACTTTATTCCAAATTTGGGGGAGGATTTTCCTTGTCGGTTTGTGTTGACGTATAAAGAAGAGAAGGCGAAGGAGCTGTATCAGGATTTGAGTTTTTTTGATCCGAATACGGTGCTGTATCCTTCGAGAGATGTGCTGTTTTACAGTGCAGATGTGCATAGTAATCACATTGAGCGGCAGCGAATGGACATTTTAAAAAAGATTGTGGAGGGAAAGCCTCTCACGATTGTTGCCTGTCTTGATGTGTTTATGGAGAAAATGATTCCGTTTGAGGAGTTTAAGGAGCATTGCCTGACGATTGATTTTGAATCAATTATTGATACAGATGCATTAAAACTCAAGCTTTCAGAGCTTGGATATGAAAACAGTGGCCTGGTGGAAGCGCCAGGGCAGTTCGGTATCCGAGGGGGAATCATTGACATTTTCCCGTTGACGGAGGAACTTCCGGTTCGAATTGAGCTGTGGGGGGATGAAGTGGATTCCATCCGCTCTTTTGATACGGAAACGCAGCGAAGTGTGGAAAAGCTGGACGAGGTTCAGGTATACCCTGCGACAGAAATGATTCTTTCAAGAAATAAGATTGGTGAGGCAGTTCGCCGAATGAAGGAAGAGTATAAGAAGCAGGAAGAAGCATTTAAGAAGAGAAAGCGTTTTGCGGAAAAAGAACGTCTTCGGAAGATGACGGCAAGGACAGAGGAGGAACTTCTTTCTTTTGGAACAGCAGAGGGAAGTGAGGCATTATTGTCCTATTTTTATGAGAAAACGGTTTCATTTCTTGAATATTTACCAGAAAATACACTCTTTTTCATTGATGAACCGCATCGTGTTCTGGAAAAAGGAAAGGCATATGAGGAAGAATTTTTCCTTTGTATGCAGAGTCGATTAGAAGGTGGATATGTGCTGCCGGGACAGGCGGATTTGCTGTTTGGATATGAGGAGATTCTGTCAAAAGTGATGGTGGGACCGCTTATTTTGCTCAGTTCTGTTATTCAGGATTACGCTTTTTACAAGCCGAAAACCACTTGTGATATCGAGGCAAAGTCCATTTTTTCATATAATAATAGTTTTGACCAGCTTATCAAGGATTTAGAACACTGGAAAAAGCAAAATTACAGGATTTTGCTGCTTTCTTCTTCAACAACAAGGGCGAAGCGTCTTGCAGAAAATATCAAGGATTATGGTCTGCTTGCGTATTTTGCAACTGATTTTGACCGCACGATTGCACCGGGGGAGATTATGGTGGCGAGTGGCCGACTTGGAAATGGTTTTGAGTATCCGACGCTTAAATTTGTCGTTTTGTCCGAAAAAGACATTTTCAAGGAAAGAAAGGCGAAAAAGCCGAAGAAGAAAAGCCAGTACAGTGGCCAGAAAATCAATTCTCTTTCGGAGATTTCAGTCGGTGATTATGTTGTCCATGAAAAATATGGACTCGGTATTTACCGTGGCATGGAAAAAATTGAGTCCGATGGAATTACGAAAGATTACATCAATATTGAATACAAAGATGCGAGTAATCTTTTTGTTCCGGCATCACAGCTTGAACTCATTCAGAAATATTCGAATTTAAGTGCAAGAAAGCCAAAACTGAATAAGCTTGGCGGCACAGAATGGGAAAAGACGAAAAGCCGGGTTCGCTCGCAGGTGCAGATTGCGGCACAGGATCTGGTAAAACTTTATGCCGAGAGGCAGGCAAAAGAAGGCTACGCTTACGGCAAAGATACCGTCTGGCAAAAAGAATTTGAAGAATTATTTCCATATGAAGAAACGGAAGATCAGTTAAGCGCGATTGAAGACACCAAGCGTGATATGGAAAGTCATCGAATTATGGACCGTCTTATCTGCGGAGACGTTGGATATGGAAAGACCGAGGTTGCAATCCGAGCGGCATTTAAGGCAGTTATGGACAGCAAACAGGTAGTTTATCTTGTACCGACAACCATTTTAGCACAGCAGCATTACAATTCATTTAAAGAAAGAATGGAACATTATCCAGTCGAGATTGCCATGCTTTCTCGTTTTTGCACGCCAAAAGAACAAAAACGTATTTTTGATGGGCTGAAAAACGGGACGATTGACATTGTCATCGGCACACATAAAGTTCTTTCAAAAAATATCAAATACAAGAATCTCGGACTCCTTATTATTGATGAGGAACAGCGTTTTGGCGTAAAACAGAAAGAAAAAATCAAGCAGCTGAAGAAAGATGTTGACGTTCTGGCATTGTCCGCAACCCCAATTCCAAGAACCCTGCACATGAGTCTTGCCGGAATCCGTGACATGAGTGTTCTTGAAGTTCCACCAGTGGACCGCCGGGCAATTCAGACCTACGTTATGGAGTACAACTTGGCAGAGGCGGACAGGTATACTATGTATACAATCGAGTCAACAATATCGATGAAGTAGCAGCAGGCTTACAACGGCTTTTACCAAATGCCACAGTAGAGTATGCACACGGGCAAATGGGCGAGCGCCAGCTTGAAACGATTATGTCCGGCTTTATCAATAAAGAAATAGATGTTTTAGTCTCCACGACCATCATCGAAACTGGACTCGACATCCCAAATGTTAACACGATGATTATTCAGGATGCACAGTTATTTGGCCTTTCCCAGCTTTATCAGCTAAGAGGCCGTGTCGGCCGTTCCAACCGAACTGCATACGCATTCTTAATGTATAGAAGAAACTCTATCTTAAAAGAAGAAGCCGAAAAACGATTAAAAGCTATCCGTGAATTCACTGACTTAGGAAGTGGTTTCAAAATCGCTATGCGTGACCTCGAAATCCGTGGGGCCGGGAATCTTCTTGGTGCAGAACAATCCGGTCATATGGAATCCGTCGGATACGATCTTTACTGCAAAATGCTCAACGAGGCCGTATTAACAATGAAAGGCGAACAGCAGGAAGTCGATACATTTACCACATCCATCGACCTGTCCATCGATGCTTACATTCCGGAAACCTACATCAAGAGCGAATCCGAAAAACTCTCCTGGTATAAACGAATCGCAACTATCGAGACGCAGGAAGAATCCGAGGACATGATCGAAGAAATGACCGACCGTTACGGTGATACACCAGCACCACTCATCCGCCTCATGGACGTTGCACTCCTTCTTTCCATCGAGCAGAAAGGAAGCAAAATCCTGTTTACCATGAACCCACGGGCGAAAGTTCGCGTTGAAGAAATTGACGGTTTCCTCAAACAGTACCGCAACAAGATGAAAATAAAACCAGAAGCGAATCCGGTGTTTGTGTTCGAATCCACAGGGATACCGAAAAAAGACTTGCTAGCAAAAGTCAGGGAAATCATTGGGGGAATCCAAAAACTACAGGATAAATCCTGATTGCCGCAGGCAAGGAGACGCACCCAAAGAGAGCCGATATCCTATATTTGTGACTTTAGTCGCTGCAAGTTGAATGTTCGCTTAAAGCGCTCGCATCCAACCTTTGCTCCGAGGCCACAAATATAGGGTATCGGCTCTCTTTGGGTGCTGTTCGTTAGCTGTAGAAGCAAAATCAGAACTTATCTTAGAGGATTTGGGGATTCTCTAATAGGTTGTGGCTTCCCGTAAAATGAGATATTAAAGATTAACATTCAAACTATGGTTACAATATCTCAACAATTTTACGATAATAATCCGGATCATAAATAACTAATATCAAAATCTGTATGGTAATGTAGCTAAAAATTAGCATTTTCCTGTTAATTCAAAGGAATTACTAAGTTGCTTCAAGTGTCAATCCTTCTGAAAAATAATTTACCAGACTTCCTGTTTCTTTTGTCCCCATCCCCAAATTTTTTTCAACTGATTTGTAGGACTGAAATACACAGAACCTTCCTCTCCTGTAATCTATAAAAATGCGCCTTTGAGCAAGTTCAAGTTGAGGATGAGCAACTTGGACGCAGGGAAACGAAGCATTTTTATAGATTACAGGAGAGGAAGGTTCGTCTGTTTATTTCTCTAACCCTACAAACCAGAATTTACTTGTTGTATTCTTCCTTTTGTACTATAATAGAAAAATGTAGTGTAAAATTATAGGAGGTTCAAATGAAAGCGAAATTAACAAAAGTTCTTTCCCTCGTTCTTGTAGTAATCATGGCCCTGAGTCTCATGACCGGCTGTTCTACATCAAGCAGTGGAAAAGGAACAAAAACACAGGATGGAAATAAAGTTTTATTCAGCTATGACGGAACAGATGTCACATTAAAAGAAGCATGGTTGTATGCTAAGATGCTTAGCGCACAGTATGAGCAGACTTACAGCAGTTACTATGGAAGTGACTTCTGGAGTATGTCCATGGGTAAAGACGATGATGGGAATGACCAGACATTTGAAGAGTATGTAAAAAAGCAAGTTATTTCCCAGATGAAACAGAACATCATCCTTATCAAAAAGGCAGATAAGTATGACTGTAAGTTAACTCATTCAGAAAAACAGCAGTGCAGTGATTCTGCACTTTCCTATTATCAGGATAAGACTGGTAAAAAGGTTATGAAAGAATGTGGTGCTACTCGTGAAGATGTAGAAAAAATCTATGAAGACAGTACACTTGCTTCTAAGGTTCAGAAGAAGATTGAAAGCAAAGAAAAAGTTACAGTAACAGACGATGAAGCAAGAAAGTCCACAATCTACAGAGTTGTATTTGCCACAACAAAGACAGGTGATAACGGCCAGACAACAGAAATGAGTAAAAAAGAGAAAAAGGCCGTGAAAGCAAAAGCAGAAAAAGCTCTCAAAGAAATCCAGAGCGGCAAGAAGACAATTAAGAAAGTTGCCAAAGAACAGAATTACTCCAACACAGATGAATCCTATGCAGCAGGCGAATCCGAAGAGGGAGAAGCTTTCGAAAAAGTAATGAAGAGCATGAAAGATGGCGATATTGCAGATAAAGTCTTAGAATGTGACAACGGATACGTTATCGCTAAACTTGTTGCTTACACAGATAAAGAAGAAACAGCAAGCAATAAGAAAACTTTAAAAGAACAGAAACAGTCCGAAGCTTTCCAGAAGAAATATGACAACTGGACTAAGAAACTTGAGAAGAAATGGGACTACAATAAAGATGTAGACCAGAAACTCTGGGCACAGGTATCCTTAAAGAGTGCGGATTCCACAGCTACAGAGACATCAACAGAGACAACAGCAGCTTCCAGTGAAGCTTCTACAACAGAAGCCTCTAGTGAAGCTACAACGGCAGCTAAATCTAAATAGGAATTTGCCGCAGGCAAAGGAGACACCCTCTGTAAGAT
>OCHK01002418.1_pt1 | contig 12469 bp, 9 predicted proteins | sample 1538551 | NCBI WGS metagenome assembly OCHK01 (sample SAMN04571707, study PRJEB22368) | human gut metagenome | biome: human gut; material: stool | host: Homo sapiens | place: Luxembourg | collected 2012-08-31
GGCTCAGCGGTAGGGGTATCTACTACCGGCTGGGCGACCTTTTCTACTTTTCCATACTTCTGTGCCAGAACAGCCTCACCGTAGATGGTGGCCATGCCGAAGAAGGCAGAGACCCACATCCAGAACACAGCACCGGGACCACCGGAGACCAGAGCGGAGGCGCAGCCAGCGATATTGCCGGTACCAACCTGGGCCGCAATGGCAGTTGCCAATGCCTGGAAGGAGCTCATGCCGTCCTTACCGGCCTCCTTACCCTTGAGGCTGATATTGCCGAAGACCAGACGCATACCCTCACCAAACTTGCGAACCTGGACAAAGCCGGTACGGATGGTGAAGTAGATGCCGCTGCCCAGCAGCAGGAACAGCAGAACCAGATACTTGTTCCACAGAACATCGTTGACCGCTGCCACGATGTTTGTCAGAATTGCTTCCATTTTTGTTTTACCTCTTTTATTTCATTTTGGCAAATAAAAAACGCCGCAAGCAAAATGCTCCGGCGAGAAAATGGGCGCGAACCGGTCAGGTTCGTATTGTCCCACTCTGTCCTTTTACCTGAGAGATTCAGCAGCTTCCGCTGCCTTGCACCTTCGGTACCCGTTTTCCGGGATTCTCCAGAGCCACATCCATTCTTAGTCGTTACCTGAATTCAGGTGCCAGAGAGTGTTACTCCGTGGGCAGGCAAATGCCTTTTCCTAAGAACTTCCTTTGTCGTTTTTTAGTTACTAGGAGATAGTAATACATTTTCTGGTAATTGTCAATGTGCTATTTACAGGCTGTTCAAAAATTGGTATCAATTTATGATTTATGCCATCGCGGTTGTATACATTTTGTTGAATTATCACATAGCAAAACCACCTGCTTGAGCTGATAAAAGCTCTGGTAGGTGGTTTTGTTATCATCGATTTTCTTCCCGGTAAGCTTTTGGTGTCAGCTTATCTCTATCTGCCAACGCGTTCATCTGTTCTTCAAAGTCCAGATCCAACCGCATAGAAATGCGCTTCCACTTATAGTGGTCATCCAATACCTCTTGCCCAATAATCGCAGCGGCCATTGCCGTAATGCGCTGCTGACCGTCAATAAGAACCTTTTTGCCGGAGGACTTTGTTCCGTCTTTCAGCTTAACATCCGGGTTTTGCCATACAATGATATATCCCACCGGAAATCCCTTATACAAAGAATCAACCAAGTCTCTGACTTTAGAGCTATCCCAAACAAAAGGACGCTGCATCTCCGGGATTGCAATGCTTCCGGATTTTATATTTAAAAGCAGTGTCTCAACTGTATAGTTATTAACGCTATAACGTGCCATATATTGCCCCTCACTTCAATCGATATCTTTTTCCCACACCTCTGCCGATGATCTCAATCAATTCATTCTCGTTCATCTGACAAATCTGTTCTGGAGATACACCACACCCTGTTATAGCTTGATTATGCTCCTATCTTCATGTATTTCAATAGACTCGAGTGAAAATTCACTTTTCTTTCACCTCATGGTATGAAAAATCACTCCTCTTCCGTTCAATGGGGGGCCATCTCAAAAAATCTGCTGTTTTTCCATTCTCCCCCACCTTTCCCTCAAAAATCCACACATTTCCCGCCCGTTTCGGCGCAACCTATGACTGCGGACAAAAGCCGCGAAAAGAAACGGAAAAGGAGAGATTTACGATGGCAAGCAAGAACAGCAACCAGATCAACGTTCCCCAGGCCCGGGAGGCTATGGACAAGTTCAAGATGCAGGCAGCCCAGGACGTTGATGTCCCTATTACCTATTGAAAAATGGTCAAACAGGCTAATAAAATTAGGATAATAATAGCTGACTTCCAAAATTCCCATATTTCATAGGACATTTTATTCAAGTGAATATAGTGACAGTTTTATCTTTTACATAGATTCGACTGCAAAATTATGCAACCGTGCGTTTAGGTACATTTCCTGAGCGCATGGTTTTTTTGTTTTTACTAGTAGTTGTCATAGGCATTATTCCCGCACTCTCCATGCTCTTTTAAGCGAAATATTCATCGCTATAGTTGCAAATAAAAAATTTTTGATTTTTTTCCAAAATGACGCAAAAATCGGCCCTTCTCGATGCCTACCAAGTGAGGGGATTCGTTAGAGAGACATCTCTCCTCCCCCCCCTCACTTGAACCTTGAAAACTTCATAATCATTCATCTGATACATTCTTCTGGACCAGAGCCGGGAGGACAGTACGCCGTGACCACCTGCCCCATAAGGGGTACAAAGCGAAGAAGCCCGCAAGGGCTGAAGCAAAGGTGCTGAGCGAAAAATGCTGTCTCCAATGTTGGATTGCCACCAGCAAGGCGACGAGGGTTCAGATAGGACAATGATACTTCTCTACGGAGCTGGCGGAGGACCCGGCAGGGGTGGAAGGCCCATGGACTCGATTCGCTCTCGAGCGTCAGATGATTTCCCTTTGTGTGTTTAGGGGGCGAGGCCGAATGAAACGCACCGACCAAAGCGCAGAAAGATTTTCTGTGTTTTGGTGGAGCAGAAAAACAAGCAAAAAACAACAATAGGAGGTACAAAATGAATCACTGCAAAACCATTGCCATTGTCAATCAGAAGGGAGGTGTTGGAAAAACCACTTCCACCGTCAATCTTGGTGTCGGTCTTGTTCAAGCCGGAAACCGGGTGCTGCTGGTAGACGATGACCCCCAGCACAGTTTGACCATCAGCTTAGGAATACGGAACGCTGACGATGATCTGGACATCACACTAGCTACTGCCATGCAGGCCGAAATCCGGGATGAATCCGTACCCTGGGAAGATGGCATCATCCACAGCGGCGAGGGGGTCGATCTGCTTCCTGCGAACATTGAACTGTCCGGCGTGGAAATGAGTCTGTTCAATGCCATGTCCCGGGAACAGGTGCTGAAATCCGTTCTCAGCCGGGTAAAAGAGAACTATGACTACATTCTCATTGACTGTATGCCGTCCTTGGGGCTGATGTCCATCAATGCTCTGGCTGCCGCCGACAGCGTGATCATCCCGTCTGCACCGGACTTTCTTTCCACAAAGGGTCTGAATCTGCTCATACGCACCATCAGCAGAGTGCGGCGGCAGATCAATCCGAAACTGAAAATCGACGGAATCCTTATGACCATGGTGGACGGGCGAACCAACAATGCCAAAAGCATTATCGCCGCCCTGCGCTCCACATTGGGCGGCAGCGTCCGGGTATTTGACACGGAAATCCCCCGCTCTGTCCGAGCCGCTGAGGCATCCGGCGAGGGAAAGAGCATTTTCGCCTTTGATCCCAAAAGCCGGGTGGCCCAAGCCTACACAAACTTGACAAAGGAGGTAGCCGAACTTGGCAAAGAAACAAATCGATCTCGGTCTGACGGGGCTAGATGAACTGTTCATGGATGACAGGGAGCGGGCGGAATCCAAGCTCCCAAAAATCCACGAAATTCCCCTTTCGGAAATTGACGAATTCCCGAATCATCCTTTTCATGTCCGCTTAGATGAGGACATGGATCAGCTGGTGGAGAGCATCAAGGAGCGGGGAATCATTACCCCGGTGACACTGCGGCAGAAGCCGGATGGGCGGTATGAAATTGTCTCCGGCCACCGCAGGACAAAAGCCTGCGAACTGGCAGGCCTGACCACCGTGAAAGCAGAAATCAAGGAGCTTTCCAGAGATGAGGCCATTATTCTTATGGTGGAAAGTAACTTACAGCGCACCACCATCCTGCCCAGCGAAAAAGCATTTTCCTATAAAATGCGGCTGGAAGCTATGAACAGGCAGGGACAACGGACGGATTTAACTTGTGGACCAGTGGGCCACAAGTTAGACGGAACCAAATCGAGAGATATTATTGCCGATTCTACAAAAGAAAGTGCAAGGCAAGTATCCCGCTACATTCGCCTTACCAACCTCATTCCGCCTCTGCTGGATTTAGTGGACTCTGGGAAAATCGCTTTCCGGCCCGCCGTGGAGCTTTCCTACCTAACCGAGGAGGAACAAAACGGCTTGCTGGATTCCATCAGTTCCGAGCAGTCTACGCCGTCCCTGGCCCAAGCCCTGAAGATGAAAGAATTTTCCCAGAACGGCAGGCTCAATGCCGACGTGATCCTCTCCATCATGTGCGAGCAGAAGCCCAACCAGAAAGAGAAAATCAGCTTCCAGTCGGAACGGCTGAAACCTTTCATCCCCAAAAACTTTACCGCCAAGCAGACGGAGGATTACGTTATCAAGGCCCTGGAGTATTACCACCGGTATCAGGTCCGGCAGAAGGAGCGTGACCGATAATGGCTCCAAGGTGTCGTTCTCCTCCCCCTCACACTCCCCCTTATATTGTATAACCAGCTGTACCAGCTGAAAAGAAGCGTAGACACCTGCCAAAATCGGCGGGTGTAATTTTTTAGGAAAGGAAAATGCCATGCGAAAAATTATGAAACGAGGGTTCTGTCTGTTTCTGGTGGCCGTGCTGCTGGCGGGACTGGTGCCCTGTGCCTTTGCGGATGAAGCGAAGGCCTCCGAGGAAGTAGAAGCATCCGAAGCCGCAGCGGAAACGGCAGTTCCCTCAGAATCCACCGAGCCGCCGTCAGAAACTATTGAACCGCCAGAGGAAACGGAAACCACGGAATCGGAAACGGGAGTCACGGAACCGGAAGCTGACCCGGTAGAAAATGCCCCGGAAGATGCCGTTGAGGATGACCGGCTTGCTGCCTACGCCTCCACAGTCACCAACGTGCTTCTGTTTGACAAGGCAAGCCCCAATTACACCACGGTCCTGAGAAGCCAGGTGTCTGTGACCTACAACCCCAACGGAAGCGATGCCGCAAAAACAGCCTATATCAAAAATCTGGGCTGGCACTTTGCACGGTACAACAATGTTCCCTATGAGGACGATCCGCTGTACTGCATCGAACCCTGCAAGAATTACGCAGCCAGCACTTCGGGCAACTACATGGACGAGGACCTGGGGGTATCCGGCAGTGGCAGCACCCGTGGCAGTAATGTCTGGTATGCCATGCCCTATTCCTACCGCCAGGCCATCGCCCTGACCCTGCTATACTCCCGGCAGCTGTGGGACAGCAATTACAGCGTCAAAACCACGGCCATGGCCAACAACCCCAATGTGTCCACCCGGATCGCCACCCAGTTCCTGATCTACGAGATTGTGACAGGATTGCGGGATGCGGATACCTTCAACCGCCGTGGCTCCAACGGTTATACCAGCGGGGATGTATTCTACAATGCGGGTGTCGCCAGCGTTTCCGGCTTTGCGGAGAAGTACAACAGCATTGTTTCCAGTGTCCAGAACGCCATGAAAATCCCCAGCTTCACCAGCCGCTCCTCCGGCTCCGCGCCCACCATCACCATGAGTGGGAACCAGCTAAGCATTACGGATTCCAACGGTGTACTGGGAAACTTCTCTTTCACCAATGGGAACGGTGCTTCCTTTTCCAAGTCCGGGAATACCTTGACCATCACAAAAACAGGCTCTATTTCTCCCACAGCTCTATTCAGTGCTACCCGGAGTCTGCCCTCTGCGGAAAACTCCACTGTATCCATTTACTACAGTGCCAGCAGCACTTACCAGACCTGCGTCAAGCTGTATTCTCCCCAGGTGGATACACTGCGGGCCTATTTCAAAATCAACGCCCCGGACCCCGGTGCCATTGCCCTGGTAAAAACCACAGAAGACGGTCAGAATTTATCTGGTTGGCGTTTCGGCGTGTATTCCAACGCCGCCTGCACCACCCTGGTATCCGGCCCGCACACCACGGACACAAGCGGCAGAATCAGCATTCCCGGGCTGGATGCCGGAACCTATTACGTCAAGGAGTTGGGGCATACCAACAGCAGTATTGCCTCCCGCTACACCTGTTCCGGAGAAAATCCAAAGATGGTCAGCATTTCCAACGGCACTACCACCAGCGTCAGCTTCTATAACAAGCTGTCCTCCGGCTCCGTGAAGATCACGAAAACCACAAACACCGGCCAGAACTTGGGCGGGTGGAAAATCGGCCTGTACACGGATTCCGCCTGCACCAATCCCATCTCCGGTTCTCCCTTTACAACCGGCAGCGATGGCACCGTGACCGTATCCGGTTTGCAGCCCGGAACTCTGTACGCCAAGGAGTTGGTTTCCGGTGATCCCTATTGGGTCTGCGATACCAGCGTGAAAACCGTGACCATAGTAGCCGGTCAGACGGCTTCTATGAGCTTCGCCAACACACAGTACGGCGCACTGGAAATCCGAAAGTCCACCAACACCGGCAATCACCTGGACGGTTGGAAGTTCATCGTCAAGAAAGACGGCGCGGAAATCCCCGGCTCTCCCTTTACCACGGATGAAACCGGCATTATCCGCATTTCCAATCTGGCCCCCGGAAAATACCTTGTCCTGGAATCCCCCACCGAGGACCCCTATTGGTCTGGGGAGCTGGGCTACCACACCGTTACTGTGGAGTACGGAAAAACCGTCGTTGACCGGTGGCTGAACAAGGAGCATGGTCTGGGCCACTTCACGAAATCCACCAACACGGGCGACGAGATTTCCGGCTGGCATATTACTGTCTATGCGGATGAAGCCTGTACCCAGGAACTCCGAACCCTCATTACCGGCCAGGACGGCACCGTAGGTGTCTATCTGGAACCCGGCACCTATTGGGTCAAGGAAACCGGCAGTGAGGAGGTCCGGGACGATTACTGGAAAATGGACGATTCCGTGAAGAAGCTGGTGATCCGCGCCCATGAGAAAACCACCCTGGAGTTTGTCAACAACTACAGCGGCAGAATTTCCATCCAGAAAACCGTGGAGCCGGAGGGTACATTGGAGGGCTGGAAATTCAAAATCACGGATGCGGACGGGAAAGAAGTTTCCGGCTCTCCCTTTACCACGGATAGGGACGGAAAAATTCTCACCGGCAATCTCACCCCCGGAGACTACACCGTGGAGGAAGTGCTGCCCGCTGACAGCCTCTATTTCGGAGAAGCCCCGAAAACCGTTACTGTCACCGCAGGCAAAACGGCAGGGGTATCTTTCCTCAACAAACTGCGCACCGGGAAAATCACCATCCGAAAGGTGGACACCAGGGACGAACCTTTGGCGGGAGCCACCTTCCTGCTGGAAGGCAGCGAGGACGGGAGTCTCTGGTATCCGGCTATTCCAGGCTCTGACGGTGTTTGTGTTCTGGGTGAGCCTTCGGAAGAAAACCATGCAGCCGCCAGTAAGACTTCCGGTGAGGATGGTCTGCTGACCTGGGAAAACCTGCCCATCACCTTGCAATATCGGATCACGGAGACGAACGCCCCGGAGGGCTACACGCTGCTGAAAGACTATGCCTTTGCAGGAACTCTACCCGCAGACAATACCGAAATGGTATTGCGGGTGGTCAACGGAGAAGCCTTCGCTCTGCCCAAGACCGGCTCTGTGGGTTTCGTCCGCATTCCCATGGCTACCGTGCTTTGTCTATTGCTGTGTGCCGCAAATCTCTGGCTGCTCCATAAGAAAGAGCAGTAAGCCAACCGGGAACATCCCCGGTATTTTTTATTCACAAAATTCAACTATAGAAAGGAAATCAATATGAAAACCATGAAGAAAATTGTTTGTGGTCTTATGACCCTTGTCCTGCTGTTGTCCAGCGTTCCCGCTGTCTTTGCGGATGAAGCCAAAACCATCGACCAGGATGCCGCTTGCAGCCTGACCATCTGGAAGTTCGACTACACCAACGCCAAGAAGGACGGCGTGTGGGATGAAAATGCCTTTCCCTGGCAGGAAAGCTATGTAGAAAACACCCTGGTGAACACCAATCGGAAAGGCGACACCGACGGCCAGAACGGCAACACTCTGGGAAACGGTCAGACCAGCAAGGGCTATGCCATTGCCGGTGTGGAATTTACCTATCTGAAAGCCGCGGACATTGTGACCTTTGAGAACCAGGGTACGACCCAGGTCCTCTACGGCTTCCACAAGACGGATGCCGCCGCTCTGCTGAATGCCATCGGTCTGGAAAGCGGTGCCAACCGCTGCACTGAGGCGGACAGCCTGGACGCTGACCGCTACTTCTACACCTCTGATACGCTGAACAAGGCCCTGGCCCAGAGTCTGGAAGCAAATTCCACCACCGTGAAGAACGCCCTGGAAACCTTCATCCGCAACGGCGGCACGGCCATGGACCCCACCAATGAAGTCGGTAAGACCTCTGCCAAGAATCTGCCCGTAGGTCTGTATCTGCTGGTGGAAACCAAGGTTCCCGAAATGGTCACTTCCACCACCAATCCCTTCTTCGTCTCTCTGCCCATGACCACCGTCACCGGTAATGACAACTCCGCTTCCCAGAATGGCGGCGCTGCCTGGAACTACGATGTAGTCGTGTATCCCAAGCAGGAAACCGGCATTCCCACTCTGGAAAAGACCGTCCGGGAAGCCAAAGCCGACACCGGCAAGAATGAAGGCTCCGCATCCATTACGGATGGCTACGCCCACACCGCTACCGGTTCTGCCGGGGACACCATGGAATACCAGATCGTTTCCACCCTGCCCACCATCACCTCCCAGGCAACGGCCCTGTCCACTTACAATTTCTACGACACCCTCTGCGAGGGCCTGACCTATGACAAGGACGCAGGCGTGACGGTGGAGTTCTTCACCGATGCCGCCTGTACTGACAAGGCAGCCTCTTGGAACAAGGATTCCGGCAAGTTCACCGTTACCTACAGTGAAGATGGCCGCCATATGACTGTGGACATTGCCAAGGCCGGTCTTGAGGAAATCAATGGAGCCACCGCCAACAAGAACGGCAAGCTCTACACCGGCTACTCCAACTACACCGCCCGTGTGACCTACAGTGCCGTCATCAACTCCGACAAGACCTTTGTCTACGGTGAAAAGGGCAATGAGAATACCGTCATTCTGACCTGGAAACGTACCTCCGGCGACTACTATGACACCCTCATTGACGACTGCCATGTATTTTCCTTCGGCCTGGACCTGACCAAGCTGTTCTCCGATGTGGACGCGGAAACCGCCGCCGAAACCAAACTCTATGACAGCGTGAAGTTCAAGATTCAGAACAAGACCGATGGCACCTGGATCATTGCCAAACGCAATGACGAGGAAGGGGTCTACTATGTCACCGGACATACCGACAAGGAAGCAGATGCCACCGTCTTTACCCCCGTCACCATGGGCAAGTCCTACGGCCACATTATGATCAAGGGCTTGGAGGAGGACACCTACACCGTCACCGAAACCCAGACAGCTAACGGATATACTCTGCTGAAAAACGCAATCACTGTCACCATTAGCATCAAGGAAAACACTTCCAATACCTGCAATATCTACGCCAAGGATGTACTGGGCGTTCTCCAGAATGACCCACACTATGCTTTTGACGGCGGAGAGAATCTGAAGCTGGCCAATCTCCCCCAGCGGGCGCTGTCCCACAACTACCCCACCGCTTCCGCAACGGTAGACAAGAATGATGTCACCATGCTGGAGGACAGCGGTTCTGCCAACGCCGAAGTACCCCTGACCGTGAAGAACACCAAGGGTTTTGACCTGCCCAAGACCGGCGATCACGGCACCTGGATGTACAGCCTGGTGGGCATTCTTCTGATGTCCGCCGCAGCCGGTGTCATTGTTCTGACTGTCAAAAAGAAGAATGGCCGGTAAGTATCTGGCACCCCGGAAAAACACTCCGGGGTGCCGTCCGAAAGGAGGAGATCCTATCCGAGACAAGCGAAGAAAAATCATCACCATCGCTCTGGCAGTCCTGTTTTTCCTGCTGGCACTGGGGCTGACCGTCTATCCCATCTTCAGCAGCCGCTACAATGAGGTCCACCAGTCCCAGATCCATACGGAGTATCAGGATGCTGTCCAGGCTCTGCCGGATGCCGCCATCCCGGAGGCCAGGGTCAAAGCCCAGGCGTACAATGAGGAATTATGGAGCAGCATCGTCCGATACGGCAGTTATTCCAAGGATTCCGTAACTTCCGCTGTTGAAGAATATGCCCAGCTCTTAGACCTCACTGGCACCGGAACCATGGGCTATGTCCATATCCCCAAGCTGGGGGTATCCCTGCCCATCTACCACGGAACGGAGGAGGAAACCCTAGACCGGGGCGTGGGGCATCTCATTGGCAGTTCCCTGCCCATTGGCGGCAGCAACACCCACGCCATCCTCACCGGTCACTCCGGTCTAGCCAGCCAGAAGATGTTTTCCGACCTGGACAAGCTGGAAGTTGGGGACACTTTCTATCTGGAGGTGCTGAATGAAGTCCTGGCCTATGAGGTTGACCAGATCAACACCGTTCTGCCCCATGACACCACCTATCTGGGGCTGGAGGAAAACAAGGACTTGTGTACCCTTGTGACCTGCACCCCCTTTGGGGTCAATACCCATAGGCTTTTGGTTCGTGGCCACCGGATTCCCTACACCCCGGAGAACACGGATAATCCCACCATAGAACTGGCTGAAACAGAGGAAAGTGTAGATTCCACTTGGGAGCAGGAGTACGAGAAGGGCGTGTATCTTGCCATTGGTATTGTGGCTCTGATTTGCCTGATTCTGTTCATTGTCTGGCTGACGCAGAAAGGAGAAAACAATGCGGCGTAAAGGCGTTCTCATTACTCTGTTGTTCCTGTGGGTGTACCTGGTGGGCATGGGGATCCTTCTGTATCCAGCGATCAACAATTACTACACCAGTAAGCGAATGGAAGGCTCTGTGGAATCTTTCTACGGTGCCAATCCTACGGAAAGCACTTTGGATAATCTGCTTACCACAGAACCGATTGAAGAAACAGAGCCGTCCACGCCCTACCCGGAGCTGCTGGACATGCTGGAAGCCTACAACCGAGAGCTGTATGAAGATGACCAGTCGAAGCTCAGCAGTCTGGCAGCCACCGAACAGCCCGGAGTGCTTTTCAGCGTCAGCGGCCAAGCCGGAGATGTGTTCGGAGTGCTGTCCATTCCAAAGCTGGAAATGGAAATGCCCCTGTATCTGGGAGCCACCGACAAGCACATGGCCGACGGTGCCGCCCAGCTGGGGCAGACCAGTATTCCCATTGGCGGGGAGAACACCAATGCCGTCATTGCCGGTCACCGGGGCTACAATGGCGCGCCCTACTTCCGCTATGTGCCGGAATTGCAGATTGGGGATTCTGTGGACATTACGAACCTTTGGGGCACCCTGCACTACAAGGTTGTGGAAACCAGAATCATCCAGCCCAATGATATTGATGCCATCAAAATTCAGCCTGGGCGGGATTTGATAACCCTGCTGACCTGCCACCCTTACGCCAGCGGCGGCAGGCAGCGGTTCTTGGTGATTTGTGAAAGAATGGAGGAAGAAAATGAAAGATGAAAAAAGAAAGGCTGGCAGCTATGAGATCATCCAGGCATTCCGCATCGGGGACCGGGAAATCGTCCTTGGGGAGGACCTGAATGCCAAACCGGAGGAACGCTACATGTGCGCCTACTGCCAGCAGAACGAAATTGCGGCACTCTACAATGAGGTCATGGTCAGTGACGATTACTGTGAGATCGTCAAGCTCTTTGCGGACCGGCTGTCAGAACAGGCCGAGAAAACCCGTGCGGAGGTATTGAAACCCAAATTTCAGGGCATTGATGTGACACCTCTGACGAATAAGGACTGTACTCCCGTTACCTATGACGATGACCTGAATGGAAAAGTCGTTGTGATCCGTCCGGGTGTGCTGCGGAAGGAGTATCAGTTGGCAACCCGTCAGCTGAAGCTCTGCATCGGCGGTTTTGGAGCCAGTCCCCACAGTCGGGGTTCTGCCTGTTTCTGTGTAGATCTGTATTCCGGTGACAGCTCCCGGTTTGAACGGCGGGACATTCTCGGGACACTGGAGCCTGAACAGCTCCCTCAGTGGGCAAAGCTGGGACTGGAACAGTATCAGCGGGAACGATCTGAAAAGCGAAAGGAGCGTGAACGTTAATGGAACTGCGAGAATTGACCCAGCCCGAACAGAAATACACCTACCGTCAGAGTCACCAGCTGGATGCCCAGACAGGATGTATCGGGTATCTGCGTGGGGACTTTGGCACCACCGGGAAGGAGTTCTATTCCAGCTGGTTTGACAGCATGGCCTATCTGAAAACGCCGGAATTTCAGGCAGAGCTTGATAGGGTGATAAACGCCCTGCGGGAAGATTCCCAGTACAGTGGTATCCTGGCAGACCGGAGCAGCCTATCCAACGTCTGCCGCCAATCCACCACGCCGAAGTTTGGGCGGGATGAATCTGGTTTTCGGGTAAATACCCAGGACTACGCCTACCTCCTGCGGCTGAATCCCAGTCCCGGCGACTACAATTTCTGTGTCTATTGCTATAAGCGGGATTATCTGGACCGGAATATGCGGAATGCCGAGCATGGCATTCGGTTTATTACCCCCAACTACAAGGAGAAGTTCCGCATTGCGGACGGTGACAGTATCCGCATGACCTTCCCCTCTGGAGAAACGCAGGA
>OCHK01002420.1_pt1 | contig 12458 bp, 6 predicted proteins | sample 1538551 | NCBI WGS metagenome assembly OCHK01 (sample SAMN04571707, study PRJEB22368) | human gut metagenome | biome: human gut; material: stool | host: Homo sapiens | place: Luxembourg | collected 2012-08-31
AAGTATGGTTGAACCAGTCGTCTGTTTTAAAATATCCGCGTGCTTTTGAAGGAAAGGAACGTCATGTATATCTGGATGGAGAAGCTTATTTTGAAGTAGCACGTAATCATGAGAAACCTTTCATGGTAAAAAGCCCGGCAATGGATGTCAGGGTCTTGGGAACCTCTTTTAATATAAAATGTCGTCCGGATAACAGTTTTGCGGAAACAACCTTGATAGAGGGTGAAGTTGAGGTAAAAGATAAATCGGACAAAGGAAGAATTACTTTGTTGCCGGGACAAAAAGCCGTTTTAAACAGGGTAACAGGGCGGATGCAAGTAAAACAGGTCGATCCCAAGATGGAGATAGTCTGGCATAATGACTTGATTCCATTTGAAAAGTCATCTATTTTCCAGATTGCGGCAGCATTGGAACGGTTCTATGGAGTGAAGATAATCCTTTCACCGGATGTAGACAGTACTAATACTTATTCAGGTGTACTGAAAAAGAAAGATAATATAGAGTCTGTGCTGAATTCTTTGCGTAACTCTATTCCTTTCAATTATAAGAAAGTAGATGATAACAATATATTTATCTCATCGGAAACGAAATAATTTTTAAATAAAGAACTATGAAAATCAACATGCTCTTAAGCGGCTGTCTTCTAGGGTTATTGTGTTTCACCGCATGTGATTCTGAGGGCAATGAAATGAATGATTACACCCATTATGTCAACTCTTTTATTGGTACAGGAGGCCATGGACATACCCATCCGGGTGCTATGGTTCCCCATGGCATGATACAGCCGGGACCAGATACTCGTATTGACGGTTGGGATTCCTGTTCCGGATATTATTATGAAGATACTACGATCAATGGTTTTGCCCATACACGTCTTAGTGGTACAGGGTGTGCGGATTTCGGAGATTTCCTGTTGATGCCGACTGTAGGTGTGCAGCGTACTGATTTCTTGGGAACAGAAAGCCAGAAGCGTCCTTTCGCATCGGCTTTTTCTCATGAAAAGGAATATGCCGAACCGGGATATTATTCTGTTTTTCTGGATACATACGGGGTAAAAGCCGAACTGACTTCGACAGAGCGTGCGGCAATGCATCGGTATACTTTTCCGGAAAGTAAGGAGTCTGGATTTATCTTGGATATGGACTATAATATTCAGCAACAAATCAATCAGGTAATGGAAGTGGAGGCAGTGAATGATACTGTGTTGCGGGGGCGCAAACGCAGTGCCTATTGGGCATACCGACAGGATCTTTATTTTTATGCCGTATTTTCCAAACCCTTTACGTATACCTTGTACACGGATACTGTTCAGGAAAATGACAAACAGATTCCTGTATGTAAAATGCTTTTGCATTTTGAAACGGCGAAAGATGAACAAGTGCTGGCTAAGTTCTCTATCTCTTCTGTTGATGCGGAAGGTGCTTATAAGAACCTCCAGGCTGAGATGCCCGGTTGGAATTTTGATGGAGTGCGTGCCGATGCTAAGAAGAAATGGAATGAATGCTTGTCAAAGATTGCAGTCAAAACCAATGATGAAGACCAGCGTGCCATTTTCTATACGGCTATGTATCATGCTTTCCTAAGTCCCAATCTGTTTACTGATGTAGACGGGCGTTACTTGGGAATGGATTTGAAAGTGCATACCACCGACATGAAACATCCGGTTTATACCATTTTCTCTTTGTGGGATACTTTCCGTGCGTTACATCCGTTACTGACTATTGTCGATCCTCAGTTGAATACGGAGTTTATCCGTTCATTAATAAAGAAGCATCAGGAAGGTGGTATCTTTCCGAAATGGGACTGTGTGTCCAATTATACCGGAACTATGGTGGGATATCATGCGGCTTCGTTGGTAACCGATTCTTATGTGAAGGGATACCGCGATTTTGATGTGCAGGAAGCTTACAAGGCATGTCTGCGTGCAGCGGAATATGACACTACCGGTATTGTAGCTCCCGATTGGCTGATTCCATATGTTATGCCCAAAGCACGTTATTATAAGAATACTCTTGGCTATATTCCATGTGACCGTGAGAATGAATCGGTAGCGAAAGCATTGGAGTATGCGTATGATGACTGGTGTATCTCCGTGCTGGCAGACAGCTTGGGAGATACTGAAACCAAGGAGAAGTATGCCCGTTTTGCAGATGCTTACGAATTTTATTTTGATCCTGCCACCCGTTTCATGCGTGGATTGGATAGTAAAGGTGAATGGCGTACTCCGTTCAATCCCCGTTCTTCCAATCACCGTAATGATGATTATTGCGAGGGTACTGCATGGCAATGGACTTGGTTTGTTCCGCATGATATCCCGGGACTGGTGAATTTGATGGGTGGGGAGGATGCTTTCGTAGGAAAGCTGGACTCCTTGTTTACGGTTTCTTCCCAGTTGGAAGGGGAGGCTACCTCTGCTGATATCACAGGACTGATAGGCCAGTATGCGCATGGCAATGAGCCTAGTCATCACATTACTCATATGTATAACTATGTAAACCGTCCATGGCGTACTCAGGAATTGGTTGACAGTGTGCTGTATAACCAGTATTTCAATGCTCCTGACGGCTTGTCGGGTAATGAAGATTGCGGTCAGATGTCTGCCTGGTATATTTTGAATTCCATGGGCTTCTATCAGGTATGTCCCGGTAAGCCGGTTTATTCTATCGGACGTCCGTTGTTTGAGGAGGTGACGATTAATTTGCCCGACCGCAAGACTTTCGTTATCCGTACCCACAATAATTCGAAGACCAATAAGTATATTGAGTCGGTTTTGTTGAACGGAAAACCGCTGGATGTTCCTTTCTTTACCCATGATGATCTGGTACGTGGAGGAACGATGGAGATTACCATGAGTCCCGTACCGACGGAATGGGGAAAACAGGTGAAGAATTAAAAGTATAACTTAACCCAAATAGCAATATCATGAAAAAACTATTTCTATCAGTTGTAGCGCTGTGTGTCACGCTGTTTGTACAGGCAAAGGATTATGCAGACTATGTGAGTCCGTTGGTAGGTACACAGTCTTCCTTTGAACTCTCTACAGGAAATACTTATCCTGCCATATCCCGTCCGTGGGGTATGAATTTCTGGACTCCCCAGACAGGAAAGATGGGGGACGGATGGCAGTATGTCTATACGGCTAATAAAATCCGTGGTTTCAAACAAACCCATCAGCCCAGTCCGTGGATTAATGACTATGGTCAATTTTCCATCATGCCCGTAACTGGAAAACCGGAATTTGAGGAGGACAAGCGTGCAAGTTGGTTCTCTCATAAAGCTGAAATTGCAAAACCTTATTATTATAAGGTTTATTTGGCAGAACATGATGTCGTAACCGAAATGGTTCCTACGGAGCGTGCCGTAATGTTCCGTTTCACTTTTCCTGAGAATGATTCATATGTAGTGGTGGATGCTTTTGATCGTGGTTCGTCTGTCAAGGTGATTCCCGGAGAAAACAAAATCGTGGGCTATACTACCCGTAACAGTGGTGGTGTTCCTGCCAACTTTAAGAATTATTTCGTTATTGAGTTTGATAAGCCGTTTACTTATGAGGCTACGTTCTCTAATGATGTACAGCCTGAAAAACCGGATGGCAGTGTTCCTGTAACCTTGAAAGAAGGTAAACTGGAGCAGACTGATTTCCATACCGGAGCCGTTATCGGTTTCAAGACAAAGAAAGGTGAAGTAGTTCATGCCCGTGTGGCCTCTTCATTCATCAGTCCTGAACAAGCAATTCGGAACCTGAAGGAATTGGGTGGTGACAGTTTTGAAGTATTGGTACAGAAAGGTAAAGAGGCTTGGAATGAGGCCTTAGGTAAAGTAGAGGTGGAAGGTGGAACATTGGATCAATACCGCACTTTCTATTCCTGCTTGTACCGTTCCTTGTTGTTTCCGCGTAAATTCTATGAACTGGATGCCAACGGACAACCTGTTCATTACAGTCCTTACAATGGCGAAACGCTGCCGGGATATATGTATACGGATACAGGTTTCTGGGATACATTCCGTTGCTTGTTCCCTTTCTTGAACCTGATGTATCCTTCGGTAAATCAGGAAATACAGGAAGGTTTGATTAATACTTATAAGGAAAGCGGCTTTTTCCCCGAATGGGCCAGCCCCGGTCATCGTGGTTGCATGGTCGGCAATAATTCAGCTTCTATCTTGGTCGATGCTTATCTGAAAGGAGTACGTGTGGAAGATGTGGAAACATTATACAAAGGACTGATTCATGGAACGGAAGCCGTACATCCTGAAGTTTCTTCTACCGGACGTCTGGGATATGAATATTATAACAAGCTGGGCTATGTGCCTTGTGATGTGAAGATTCATGAGAATGCAGCCCGTACATTGGAATATGCATACGATGACTGGTGTATTTATCAGCTGGCGAAAGAGTTGAAGCGTCCGAAGAAGGAAATCGCACTTTTTGCCAAACGTGCCATGAACTATAAGAACCTGTTTGATTCGGAAAGTAAATTGATGCGTGGCAAGCAGAAGGACGGCAAGTTCGCTCCTGAATTCTCGCCGTTGAAATGGGGAGGTGACTTTACGGAAGGAAACAGCTGGCATTATTCCTGGTCTGTATTCCATGACCCTCAGGGATTGATTGATTTGATGGGAGGTAAGGAAATGTTCGTTACCATGCTTGATTCTGTCTTTTCGGTTCCCCCCATCTTTGATGATAGCTATTACGGACAGGTAATTCATGAGATTCGTGAAATGACAGTCATGAACATGGGTAACTATGCACATGGAAACCAGCCCATCCAGCACATGATTTATCTGTATGACTATGCAGGCCAGCCTTGGAAAGCGCAATATTGGTTGCGTGAGGTGATGAACCGTATGTATACAGCCGGTCCGGACGGATATTGCGGTGATGAAGACAATGGTCAGACTTCGGCATGGTATGTATTCTCCGCATTAGGGTTCTATCCGGTATGTCCCGGTACGGATGAGTATATTCTGGGTGCTCCGTTGTTCAAGAAGGCGACACTTCATTTTGAAAACGGAAAGAACTTGGTAATAACCGCATCGGATAACAGCGATACCAACCGATATGTAGATGAAATGCGTGTAAACGGTACTGTTTATACCAAGAATTATTTGAAACACAATGAATTGTTACAAGGTGGTGTTATCGATTTCAAGATGACCGACCGTCCGAATATGCAACGTGGAACACAAGAAAGTGATTTGCCTTATTCATTTTCAAAAGACGAAACAATGAAATAAAAGTTTCACCATGCATTTCTCTCTTGTAAAGAGAGGTTGGAGGGGGATGTTCTCTTTTGGCAGCATTGCAAGAGTACATCCCCTTTTTCTTTTTAAGTATTTCTTCTATACGTCAAAGTCCGATGATATTACTACTTTTGCCTTTCCTCTGCTTTTTTCTGGAAAATTTAGAAAAAAGAACAAGATTGAGTAAGTGTTTTCTTTTAGCTGCCTGTTTTTATTCTCGAAAGGGGAATGAGAACCCCTTCACTGGAGAAAAACAAGTAAGTGTTAACGAATTTATAAATTATGAAAGGCAATCAATTAATGAGAAAGCCCAAATTACTCAGGGCGCTTTTGATTCTTTTGTTTGTGGCTGCACCCATACAATGGACCCGCGCGCAAATCGTTCTTTCAACTCCCAAGACAACGCTTGGAGCAGTGATCAAGAACATTAAATCACAGTCTAACTATCAGTTTTTCTATGATGACAAGCTGGCTGAAATGCCGGTGAATGCCATTGATGTGAAGAACGGTTCATTACAGTCTGTACTTGATGCGGCTTTGCAAGGCAAAGGAATTACGTATAAGATAGAGGATAATATTGTCTATCTTTCAGCATCCGGAGAGCCTCAGACACCTCAACAGACAGGACAGGAACATACAGTGACCGGAACAGTGGTTGATGCGACAGGCGAAGCCTTGATTGGTGTAAACGTACAAGTGAAAGGAAATCCCACAGCCGGTACGATTACAGACTTTGAAGGTAACTATTCTTTGTCCGTTCCCGGAAATGGTGAGATTGTGTTCTCATACATTGGTTACCGTTCGGAAACATTGAAGCCCGATGGCAAGGATGTACTGAATGTAACCATGCAGGAAGATACACAGCAGATTGGCGAAGTGGTGGTAACCGCTTTGGGGATCAAACGTGAGAAGAAAATGTTGGGTTATGCGGTTCAGGAACTGAAGAGTGATGAACTGAACAAGACAGGTGACCCCTCGGTAACCAGTGCCTTGCAGGGCAAGGTGGCAGGTCTTCAGATGAATACCTCGGCTACCGGTTTAGGTGGTTCTACGAAAATCACCATTCGTGGTAACTCTTCTCTTACCGATAATAACCAGCCGTTATGGATTGTGGATGGCGTTCCTTTCAGCGACACTAGCACTTCAAGCGCATCCCGCTATGATGGTGTGGACCGTGGTAGCGCTTCCATGGACATTAATCCGGATGACATCGAGAGCATTTCGGTATTGAAAGGTCCGAATGCGGCTGCTCTTTACGGTTCGCGTGCAGGTAATGGCGTTATCTTGATTACGACAAAGAAAGGCAGTAAGAAAGATGGTTTCGGAATCCGTTATAGTGGTAACTTCACTTGGACAGCTATCGGCGAGACATTGGATATGCAACGCCGTTACGGACAAGGACATATTGATACAAAAGATGCCAAGACTGCGGTGTATGACAAAACGGATAGCGGAAGCTGGGGCCCGGTATTGGATGGAAGCATGAAAGAGGCTTGGAACGGAGAAACTTACGCTTACTCTAACTATGGGGATAAGTTGAAAGATTATTTTGATACTGGTTTCTCGCATACGCATAACGTATCTATCAGCAACGGTACAGAGAAATCACATTTCCGTACTTCTTTCGGATACTCAGATAATGACGGTGTATTCCCCACTGAAAGTTTGAGCCGTGTGAATGCCGACCTGAATGCAGGAACGGAATTGAACAAATGGGTGTCTATGGACGGAAAGATTTCTCTTTCACGTACAAAAGCCGATAACCGTCCACTGTATGGTGATTACGGTGCTATTTCCCAGTTGATGAGAATCCCTAACAACGTCCGTCTGGATGACTTGAAACAATATTCTGATGAAACTCATGCGCATGTGAATTGGACAGGGCCTACTGCCAGTATCCGTAATCCTTATTATGTATTGCATCAGCGTCAGAATTCGGATGAACGTTGGCGTGCTTTCGGATATTATAGCATGAAAATCAATTTCACTGATTGGCTGCATCTATCTGCCAAATACGCTTTTGACTACTACCGCACCAGAGTGCAAAGCACCAATGCGGGGGATGGTATCAATGGAGAAGCCAATACTTCCATGATTACGAATGATTCAATGGACCGTAGTGAAGAAAACTTCTTCGAGTCAAATGCTGAAGTCATTTTGATGGGTGACCGTCAGTTGACTGATAACTTCCGTCTGGGCTTCAATGTCGGTGGTAACTTTATGTACCAGCGTTCGGAAACTTTGGGTGTGGGCGTAGGTAATATGGTGGATAAAGGTAATTGGATGCTGAATGCGGCCAATTTGTTGAGAACCGGTAGTGAGGATGGTTACAAGCGTGCCATGAACTCAGTGTTCGGCTCTGTACAGATGGCATGGAAGGAATATCTGTCTTTGGATTTGACAGCTCGTAACGACTGGTCATCCACTCTTCCGTCAGGTAACAATTCTTTCTTCTATCCGTCTGCCAACCTCAGTTTCGTAGTGTCGGACTTCTTGCGCTCTATCGACAAACCGTTGCCAAGCTGGGTGACATTTGCCAAGGCACGTCTGTCTGCCGCACAGGTAGGTAAGGATACAAGCCCTTATCAGTTATACAATACCTACTCTTTCAAATTCGATAATGGTGTATTGACCCCGACCAAAGACAATGTGAAGATGAACGACCAGTTGAAGCCTGAAATCGCGACTTCTTACGAAGCGGGTCTGGATATGAAGTTCTTGAACAATCGCCTGGGATTTGATTTTACTTATTATTACAGCAAGACAAAGAACCAGATTATGAAAGTACCCGCAGCAGCTCCCTGGAGTGGAGGACAATGGGTAAATGCAGGTATGGTAACCAATCAAGGCGTGGAACTGATGTTGTATTCCACTCTGGTAGAAACAAAGGATTTCGCTTTTGACTTGAATGTGAATATGGCTCACAACGTATCGAAGGTGAAAGAACTGGCTCCGGAAGAAAATGTGAACTATATGTTCTTTAACGGTGACGGAAACTTCCCTGTAAAAGTAGGTACACGCGCCGGACACAAATTAGGCGAGATTTATGCTACATCGCTTTATAAGCGCAATGAAAACGGTGATATTATCGTAAATGAAAATGGTTTGCCCATGACTGTGACCAATGAGTCTGAATATGTGAACAAACCTATCGGTAATATCCAGCCTAAGCTGACCATGTCTGTATCTCCTACCTTTACTTATAAAGGGATTACACTGTCTGCACTGTTTGATATGAAATTCGGTGGTGATATCTTCTCTTATTCCGAGATGCTGGCTACCGGAAACGGTTTGGCTAAACGTACCTTGAACCGTGGTGAGGAAAACAACTATATGATGGTATTTCCCGGTGTGACAGAGTCAGGCGAGGTGAATACAAAACAGGTGTCCGCTTCAGAATACTATGGTGCATTGCAGGCTGAGGATTTCATCTACGATGCTTCTTTCATTAAGCTGAAAGAATTGTCAATCGGCTATTCATTCCCCTCATCCATGCTGAAGAAGACTCCTGTCAACTCGCTGAATGTTTCATTTGTTGCACGTAACTTGTGCTATCTGATGAAGCACACACCGGGTACAAGCCCCGAAGGTGGCTATGACACTACGATGTTCTCACAAGCCATTGACTATGCATCGTTGCCGTTTACACGTACTTTCGGTATTTCTATCAACTTAGGTTTCTAATTAATTAAAAGGAAAAACTGATTATGAAAATCAAATTATATAAATCCGTAGCCTTATGCTCATTGCTGGCTCTGGCCGGATGCCATGATTTTGAGGAATTGAATACAAATCCTTACGCACCGATTTACGACCCGACTGTGGAGAATGTATCGGCCGATGGAATAGACATTGATTACACCTTGACAGACAATGCCATGGCAAGTTTGAAAGGGATGGAAGGCGCTATCGGAAGTATTTTTGCCAATTTCACCTACGAAGGTCTTTACAATGATTATCAGACAACGACCAATCTGACTCATGATATCTATGCCGGTTATTGGGGAAACAATGTCAGCGGCTTTGTGAATCAGGCACCTACCTATTCTTATACGGATGGATGGTCGGCCAGCCGCTGGAAGCATTTCTATGATGACCGCAGCACTTCGGAATACAGCCAGTTGGTCAAGACATTCTATTTCTGCAATAAGGATTATTACCATACGGCATTCTATATCACCCGTATTTATTATGCTTTCTTGTTGTCCATGCAGACGGACACTTACGGAGATATTCCTGTAGCCTACTATGTGAAGGGAGCTATGCCACCGGAAGAAAATGTGACCTATACACCTCAAAAGGAAGTTTATAATATCCTTTTCCAGCTGTTGGATCAGGCAATAACAGAGTTGCATCAGGAAAATCTTCCTGCTGTCAGTCAGTATGATTTAGGTGACAATGACAAATGTTATGGGGGTGATGTGGACAAATGGCGTCGTTTTGCCAATACACTGCGTTTGCGCCTTGCTTTGCGTGTATCCAATGTAGACCCGGCTTTGGCCCAGACTCAGGCAAAGGCGGCTTTGACAGACCCTGCCGGTTTGATGCAAAGTCAGGATGACAATATGAAGCAGACTCCGAAACGTCAGTATATCGCCGGCGGTAATGAAAATATCTACGCGTTGTTGTTCAGTTGGACCGGCAATGCTGTATTGTCGAAAGAAATGGAACGGGCTTATAAGAATCAGGCTTTGAAAGAAGGTGCGGCAGCCGATGCCGTTACTTTCAATGAGAATTCTGAGAACTGTTATCTCGACCCTCGTTGTGAAGTTTTATGGTTCCGTCCTACTCCGTTTGATTCGTTGACTACCAGTCCGCTTCCTACAGAGAATCTGAAGAGAGATTTCAACGGAGTGATGAATGGAGAAACCAATGTAGGCGGTTCTTATCTGAACAGATATTCTGCCAACCGCTGTATTCTGTCATCTGATGCCATGAACAAGGATTATTGGTGGAATCTGGCTCGTGAAATTGTCTGGATGGGTTATGCTGAAAGCTTGTTCCTGAAAGCGGAAGCGGCATTGCGCTGGCCGTCATTGGTGGATGAAACAGCCGAAGCCCTTTATTTGAAAGGTATCAAGGCATCTATGGATTATTATGAAATTGATGCGGACAAGGCCAATGAATACATCAGTCATCTGGATGGCGTAAAAGCATTTGCCGGTGGTAGCAAGGAAGAACAGTTGGAACAGATTATTACTCAGAAGTGGATTGCCGTTTTCCCGAATGGAAATGAGGGATGGGCGGAAGTGCGCCGTACCGACTATCCGCGTTATCTGCTGGCTCCGGTCAATGGAAACAATTCCAATGGAGAAGTGGCGTCCGGCAAGCTTATCAAACGCATCAACTATCCTAACAGCGAGTCCCGTAACCCCAATAAACCGGGCAATGTGAACCAGGGTAGCCGTGTATGGTGGGATGTGGCCGATACGATGAATGATAGAGGTCAGTGGCATACTCCGAATAATTTCCGCTAGAAATTGCTATCTTTGTATCCTAGGGAACATAAAAAGAAACAAAATGAAGCAAATTCTATTTTTATTGGCAGCCGTCCTGTTATTGGGCGGCTGTGCGGAAGAGAAGAAGACCGACGTTCGTTGGGCTACTTTCAATATCCGTTACGACAATCCGCAGGACAGTTTGAACAATTGGCAATATCGGAAAGACCGTGTGTGCCAGTTTATTAAGGACCGTGAACTGGATATTGTCGGTATGCAGGAAGTTTTGCATAACCAGTTTCAGGATCTTCGTGCAGGCTTGCCCGAATACGATGGTATCGGCGTGGGACGTGATGACGGGAAGACAGCAGGTGAATATGCGCCGCTATTCTATCGTAAGGACAAATATGAGGTGTTGGACTCCAATACTTTCTGGTTGGCCGAAAATCCCGATAGCGTAGGAATGATGGGATGGGATGCGGTTTGTGTCCGTATCGCCACTTGGGCGAAATTTAAAGACAAGGCCACCGGAAAGATATTCATGGCTGTCAATACTCATTTTGACCATGTAGGTGAAGAGGCTCGCCGTCAAAGCGCATTGCTCATTATCCGTAAGATAAAAGAGATCGTAGGCGAACGTCCCGCAGTGGTTACGGGCGACTTTAATGTGACCGATGCGAGCGATGCATACGAAACAATCACCACCAACGAGTTTGTGATGAAGGATGCTTATAAGACGGCTGCCCGTGTGACCGGCGTTGATTATACTTTTCATGATTTTGCCCGTATTCCGGCCGAGGATTGTGAAAAGATTGATTTCATCTTTGTCACTCCGCAAGTTCTGGTGAAGAGTTGTGAAATACCGGCTGAAGTACCGGAAGCTTTACTTTCCGACCATAATCCTCAGTTGGCTGACTTGGAATTCTGATTTTTTAAATAGGTGAACTTACGCCGGTAGAGTCTTTAAAAGGGCTTTATCGGCGTTTGTTATTTTATTCTGTTGATACTTCTCATTATATGTAATCTTCTCCCATTTAAAATAATTTTCCTCCTTCGATAAGTGTGATACCTTACTTAATTGTTCTATATTTGTATCATTAATCCAATTTAATAGTATGAAGACATACAGTTACTATGTATTATTTTTGTTAGTTGTGTTTTGCGGATGTTCCCGTCCCACGGAATTAACATCGCCGGATGGCAATATAAAATTAGTATTCAACCTGAATGAGGCAGGAGCGATGACCTATGGAGTTTCTGTAGGAGGAAAACCGTTCATCACTCCTTCTGTTATGGGCTTTGAAGGCCGTGACGGGCTCAATCTCTCCAAAGATTTTCAGATAGAAAATACTGAGTTTACCACAAAGGATGAAACCTGGACCCAGCCTTGGGGGGAGAATAAATCTATCCGGAACCATTATAACGAGATGGCTGTGCGCTTGAAAGATCCGGCGAATACACGGCTGACCCTCCGTTTCCGCGTGTTCGACGACGGTCTGGGCTTTCGTTATGAATATCAAGTACCCCAAGTGGACAGTGTGTTCGTGATGGACGAGCTCACTTCATTCAATCTGGCGCAGGATGGCAAGTCATGGTCTATTCCCGCCAGTTTTGAAACCTACGAGTTGCTGTATCGTACCCTGCCCGTCAGCAAGGTGGATAATGCCAACACCCCGATGACTTTCAAAACAGATAACGGGGTATATGCCAGTATTCACGAAGCGGCTTTGACCGATTTCCCCGAAATGACTTTGAAGCATACCGAAGGTTGTCACTTCA
>OCHK01002421.1_pt1 | contig 12456 bp, 8 predicted proteins | sample 1538551 | NCBI WGS metagenome assembly OCHK01 (sample SAMN04571707, study PRJEB22368) | human gut metagenome | biome: human gut; material: stool | host: Homo sapiens | place: Luxembourg | collected 2012-08-31
TTTTATCGTGAAGTCATCTGACTTCCAGATTACTGCCTTGGGAACAGAATTTAATGTGACCGCTTATCCGGAAGAGGAAGAAGTGACGGCTACATTAATTTCCGGAAAGGTATTGGTAGAGTATAACGATCAGAAAGAACAGAAGATATTGGAACCGAACGAACAGCTGGCATATAACAAGCATACCCGTTCGGGCAGTGTGCTCCGTCCCGATATGCAGGATGTTACGGCTTGGCATCGGGGTGAAATTGTATTCCGCAGTATGACGATGGAGGAGATTTTCACCCGACTGGAACGCAAATATCCGTATACCTTTGTGTATAGTTTCCGCAGTTTGAGGGAAGACCGGTTCAATCTCAGCTTCGGACCGAATGCATCGATAGAAGAGGTACTGGATATTATTGCCCGTGTGACGGGAAATCTGGAGTATAAGATTGTGGGGGACAAATGCTATCTGAGTCATCTAACTGAATAAACCTGATTCATTAACCTTGAAAAACAGAAAGCCTATGTTGAAAAAATATCCGGAAGAAGGTTGCAGCTTCCTCCGGATGTGAAATCAAAATTCTTACTATTAGCGTTACCCAGACGCTACTAAATCCGAGAATCTAACTATATCTGTATAAACTAATACTAAGAAGATGCAGCAAATTTATGAATTTATAGTCAATAAGCAGGCAATGAGTCGAGTATTTATGCTTTTTTTGTGCTGCCTGCTTTTATCGACACCCGCTTTTTCTCAAGGCAACCATGCACGGATTACGATTCATAAGAAAAATATATCCGTCATCGAGGCACTGAAAGAAGTGGAGAAGCAGACGAAATTGTCCGTCGGCTACAACGAATCACAGTTGATCAACAAGCCTTCCATTGATCTCGCTTTGGAAAAAGCGACCTTGGAAACCTCTCTGAAAGAAATCCTTAAAGGTACGGGCTATACCTACCAGTTGAAAGGAAAATATGTCATCATCGTTCCGGAAGAAAAGAAAGTAACCGAACCGGTATCTGCCAAGCGGATCACCGGACAGGTACTGGACGAGCAGGGCGAACCTCTGATCGGTGTAAACGTACTTGTAGAAGGTACGACCATCGGAGCGATCACCAATCTGGACGGTAACTTTACAATTGAAGCCCCCGTTGGCAGTACGCTCAGCATCACTTATGTAGGCTATGCTCCGCAAACAGTAAAGGTGGGGGTGCAGAATACGTATAATGTTCAGCTGGCTTCGGACGCCAGGTTGCTAAGTGAAGTCGTGGTAACGGCACTTGGTATCAAACGCGAGCAGAAAGCGTTGAGTTACAATGTGCAGCAGGTGAAGTCCGATGAACTGACTCAGATAAAGGATGCAAACTTCATTAATAGTCTGAACGGTAAAGTGGCGGGCGTTACGATTAATACGAGTTCTTCCGGAGTCGGTGGAGCCAGCAGAGTCGTGATGCGCGGTACGAAGTCCATTGAGCAGAGCAGTAATGCCTTGTACGTCATCGACGGTATTCCGATGTACAATTTCGGAGGCGGAGGCGATACGGAATTTGGTTCAAAGGGTGCCAGTGAAGGAATTGCGGATATCAATCCGGAAGATATTGAGAGCATTTCCGTGTTGACGGGAGCGGCTGCGGCTGCCCTTTACGGTAGCAATGCGGCGAATGGCGCCATTGTGATTACTACGAAAAAGGGCGAAATCGGTAAGTTGCAGGTAGGAGTATCGAGCGGCTTTGAGTGGCTGAATCCTTTTAAGATGCCCGATTTTCAAGGGCGTTACGGGACGGGAAGTAATGGCAAAGCCGGCAATTCCAGCATTTACAGTTGGGGACCGAAGCTGAATCCGGCAGCTCAGAACGGTTACGAACCAACGGACTTCTTCGATACGGGTGCGGTATATACCAACTCTGTCACTTTATCCACCGGTACGGACAAGAATCAGACCTTCTTCTCGGCGGCAGCCGTTAATTCGGCGGGGATGGTTCCGAACAACCGGTATAACCGTTATAATTTTACTTTCCGCAATACGACCAGTTTCCTGAATGATAAGATGAAACTGGATGTGAGTGCCAGTTATATTCTTCAGAACGACCGGAATATGACCAATCAGGGACAGTATTCCAATCCGCTGGTTTCCGCTTATCTCTTCCCGCGGGGAGACGACTTTTCGCTGATAAAGAACTTCGAACGCTGGGATGAGGCGCGAAAGATCAGTGTCCAGTTCTGGCCGCAGGGCGAAGGCGATCTTCGTATGCAGAATCCTTACTGGATTGCTTACCGCAATCTCCGGCTTAACAATAAGAAGCGTTATATGGCATCGGCAGGCCTGAGTTATCAGATTCTTGACTGGCTGAATGTAGCCGGACGAGTGCGTATAGACAATACTCACAGCGAATATGAAGGCAAACTCTATGCAAGCACCAGCACCACATTGACGGATGGCAGCACGCAGGGACATTACACCGTAAACAACGGGCAATACTCGCAGACTTATGCGGACGTTCTTGTGAATATCAATAAACGTATTCAGGACTTTACCATCGTTGCCAATATCGGTGCCAGCTATAGCGGCGTCACCAGCAAGGAACTGGGCTATGCCGGTCCGATACGGGATACAGGTATTCCGAATCTCTTCAACGTCTATGACTTGGACAATGCCAAGAAACGTGCCACGCAAGTCGGCTGGCGTGAAGCTACGGAATCTGTTTTTGCCAGTGCGGAAGTGGGCTGGAAGAGTATGCTCTACCTCACTCTGACCGGACGTAATGACTGGGCATCCCAGTTGACCAATTCTCCGCAGGCGTCTTTCTTTTATCCGTCTGTGGGACTCTCGGCGGTTATTTCCGAAATGGTGAAACTCCCGGAATGGATCGATTATCTCAAAGTACGCGGTTCGTTCAGTTCCGTTGGTACGCCCTATCCGCGTTTCCTCACTTATCCTACCTATGCTTATGACGCCAACAAGCAGGACTGGAAATCACAGACGCATTATCCCATCGGGAAGCTCTATCCCGAACGTACCGATTCGTGGGAAATAGGGCTGGATGCAACTTTATGGAAAGATTTGAAAGTAAGCGGATCGTTCTATTATGCCAATACCTACAATCAGACGTTCGATCCGCAACTCCCCGTATCTTCGGGATACGACAAACTGTATGTTCAGACCGGATACGTGCGTAACTACGGTTTTGAGGCTATGTTGTCTTACGGGCATCGTTGGGGAGACTTCGGATGGGACAGCAGTTTCACCTTCTCGACCAATAAGAATGAAATCGTGGAACTGGTGAAAGACTATATCCACCCGGAAAGCGGAAAAACATATAACGTCGACAAACTGGAACTGAAAACCGATGAAGGACGCGGATTCGGAAAAGCGAAGTTTATCCTGAAAGAAGGCGGTACATTGGGCGACCTTTATACTCATGCCGACTTGAAACGGGATATCAATGGCAATGTACTGGTGGACAATGACGGCAATGTGACTGCGATAGACAATGCCGGTGACATCAAACTGGGCAGTGTACTTCCCAAAGCGAACCTGGCATGGAACAACAGTTTCTCTTACAAAGGCGTCAATGTAGGATTCCTGCTGACAGCCCGTCTGGGCGGCATCGCCTATTCGGCTACACAGGCTTATCTCGACCTTTACGGCGTATCCGAGACTTCTGCCGCCGCACGTGATGCGGGCGGAGTATGGATCAACGGACGCAGCCGGGTGAATCCGCAAGGTTTTTATTCGGTAGTAGCGTCGCAAAGCGGTTTGCCTACTTACTATACTTACAGTGCAACCAATCTTCGCTTGCAGGAAGCACGTATCGGCTATACCATCCCCCGCCGTTGGCTGGGCAATGTGTGTGACGTCAATGTTTCCCTTGTCGGCAAAAATCTCTGGATGATCTACTGCAAAGCTCCTTTCGACCCCGAAGCAGTAGCTACTACGAACAACTATTATCAGGGAATCGACTACTTCATGATGCCGAGTACCCGGAATATAGGATTCAACATTAAGATAAACTTCTAAATACTATGATTGGCATGAAACGAATATATTACTTTCAAATAATGATCCTTTCGGTATTTATGCTGCCTTTGGGCGGCTGTTTCGACAGTGAAATCAATCGTAGCATATACGAGGCGGATGCGGAAGAGATGCAGCGAGAGAACCATATCGTCGGCGCTACACTGAGAGGAATGCAGGGACTGGTGATCCCGACCCGTGAACACCTGTACCAATTTATGGATGCGATGGCAGGAGGAGCCTACGGAGGTTATCTGGAAGGCATCGTAGATACTTGGGTGATGAAGTTTTCGACCTTCAACCCCGAACAGGGATGGCTCAAATCTCCTTTTGCCGACCCTATCACGGAGATGTATCCGCAATACCGCGATATGCTGAACAAGACGGACGACCCCGTGGCGCTGGCTTTCGGAAAAGTACTTCGCGTATGTATCATGCACCGGGTGACGGATATGTACGGTCCGATTCCTTACTCCAACATGATGAGTGATGATAACTCAGGTGAAGACCTTGCGGTAGCCTACGATTCGCAGGAACAGGTGTACACGCAGATGCTGAAAGAACTCGAAGAAGCGGACAAAGTGCTGGAAGAAAATAAAGACCTTTCGTCCGAAGCTTTCCGCAAGCTGGAAGACCTTTACTACGGAAATATAACGAAATGGCGCAGATTCGTGCACTCCATGCAGCTGCGCATCGCCATGCGGATGAGCTACGTGAAACCTGCGGAAGCGCAGCGTGTGGCAGAAGCTGCCGTAGCCGCCGGCGTCATAGAATCGAACGATGATAATGCAGCGCTGCACGTGGCAGAGAATCGCTCCGAATTGCTGTTCAATAACTGGAGTGACTACCGTATCAGTGCCGACCTCGTATCCATTATGAAAGGCTACGACGATCCCCGACTGGACAAGATGCTTGTCAAGGGCGTGCAAACGGTCGATCAGGAGGGCGAGAAGGTGGACGTGTACGATTTCTATGGAGTACGCATCGGCATCTTCACCAAAAAGAAAGATGATATGATTAACCTTTACTCCAAACAGATCATCAGCAGCACCGACCCTTATCTGTGGATGAATGCTGCCGAAGTGACTTTCCTCCGTGCCGAAGGCGCATTACGTGGCTGGGCAATGGGCGGAGAAGCGCAGGCGTTGTACGAGAAAGCAGTCTCCTTATCATTTGACGAGCGCAAAGCGTCGGGAGCCGATGCGTATGTGAAAGATGATGAGAAAGTTCCCGCTGACTATGTAGATCCGATGGGAGAATACAGCCATGATGCCGTAAGCACTATTACTATAGCCTGGGAACCGGGTGCCGCTAACTTTGAAAAGAATCTGGAACGTATTATCACTCAGAAGTGGATTGCCATCTTTCCGCTCGGAGTGGAAGCATGGGCTGAGCACCGTCGTACGGGTTATCCCAAACTGCTGCCTGTGGTGGAAAATAAAGACCCCAACAACAGTGTTAACGTAACTATAGGCCCCCGCCGTCTGCCTTTCCCGGCCGATGAGTATAACTCGAATCCGACCTACATCGGACAAGCCGTACAAATGCTGAACGGACCCGATGCTGCCGGAACACGGCTTTGGTGGGACGTGAAAAATCATTCGGGGAATTAATAATGAACTTTATAGAACCTCTTAAATCAATGAGATTATGAAATATAAACCAATATTAAATCTGTGTTTACTGTCTGTCTTTCTGTTGATGGTTCCTGTCAGTTGCGATGACTGGACGGAGATGGAAATTCATGATAGTGAGATAAACGGGTTCAAGGAACAGAATCCGGAGCAATATGCCGCTTATACCCAGAAGCTGCGGGCGTATAAGGCCGCCAAGCACGCACTGGTCTATGCACGGCTGGACAATGCGCCGGAAGTATCGTCCAGTGAGAAAGACTTCCTGCGTGCGTTGCCGGACAGTATCGATCTGGTATCCATGCGCAATGCCGGCCGTCTTTCCGGGTTCGACCGTGAAGATATGAAACTGGTACGTACTGACTACGGAACACGGGTACTGTATTATGTTGACGCTTCGGCTGCCGAAGGGCTGAACGCTGCTCTCTCTGCTGCCATTGATGCCGTACGTGCCGGAACGTTTGACGGTGTGGCATTAGCTTCCGCATCTTCCGTAGATGAGTCTGTGGTGAAAACATTGGCGGATGCTTTGGGGCAGACAGACTGTCTGCTGATATTCGAAGGAACTCCGTTGCTGGTGTCCGAAGCACAGCGCAGCGTATTCGATTACTATATCGTCGATGTTTCCGCAGCCGCCGATGATTATGATCTGGAAATGGCCATCAATCATGCTTTGAACTGGGGAGTAAGCGCCGAACGTCTGATGTTGGGAAGTGTACACGGGCGTACAGTGACCGACAATGACAAGACAGTTCATTCTTCTCTGAATCGGGCGGCATATTTTGCCCAAAATGCAGGACCACTGGCGGGAGTGGGTATCTACGATGTAGGTACTGACTATTATAACAGTGACATTATTTATAAACAAACCCGCGGGCTTATTCAGCAGCTGAACCCCGCAAAGGGTAAATAAAGTAAGGAGGAAACAATGAGAAAATTCTTTTTACTGACAGGCTGTGTATGGACAATGCTCTTTACCGCCTGCGATAATACGGATTATAGTGATCATTCCCCGTTTGATAATTCTGCATATCTTAGTGTGGCTGAGATTCGTAATGTAGAATCGTTCACTTTCAACCGGAGAGTGACGGAGCAGACCAAGAAGTTTACCGCCAAGCTGACTTATCCGGTTGGGGTGGACGTAACCGTCCGCTTACAGATAAACCCTTCTCTGGCAGATGCGTACAATGCAAAGAATGATACTCAGTATGAAGTATTGCCCGCCAGGCATTATAAGCTGACAGCAGAAGCCGTCACCATTCCGGCAGGAAAAACGACTTCATCGGAAGCGGCTATTCAATTCACCGGACTGGATGAACTGGAAATTGACGCGACCTATATTTGTCCGTTGACTATCGAAGGAGTGAATGAAGTAGGACTGATGAACGGCTCTCGTACTATGTACTATCTGGTCCGGCGGTCGAGTGCCATTACTACTGCCATCAATCTGAAAAATGTATATGTGGCTGTTCCCGGATTCGACAAGGGGAGTCCGACAGCCGATGTGGTAAATAATATGACTGCTATTACGATGGAAGTAATCGTTCGGGTCAATCAGTTTGAGAAAGAGATTTCCTCTATTATGGGAATCGAACAATATTTATGTATGCGTTTTGGTGATTCCAGTTTCCCGCGCCAGCAGCTGCAAGTGCAGACGCCGGTAGGCAAATTCCCCGGTGAGGACAAGCGCAAACAACTGACGGCCGGAGAATGGTATCACATAGCCCTGACATGGGATTTGGCAGCAAAGACCATCTGTTTCTATGTAAACGGACAGTTACAGCACATAGATAACAATCATGGAAAGTCCGACCTGACCACTCTTAATCTGGGAGATAAAGCAGCGGATAATGAATTTGGTAACGGAGGTGATTTCAATTTCTACTTCGGACGTTCTTACGGAGAGTCGAGTGATCCGAGCCGTCATTTGGACGGAGAAATCTGCGAAGCCCGTATCTGGAAGGTAGCACGGACACAGGAGGAAATCTACAAGAATATGTATGATATTCCCGAACCGCAGTCCGAAGCGAACCTGGAAGTTTGACGAAGGCACGGGAATGACCATTGCCGACCGTACAGGCAACGGAAATGATGCGAAAGTGATTCCTTACTGGAAAGATGCAACGCACGTGGAGACATATCCCAAGACCGATGCGGAACTATGGCCTAGCGGAATCGAAGTGCCTAAAGTGAATCAAGAACAATAACCTAATTAACTCAACATAATTATGAAACGAATATTATCATATATAGGAGTCGGAATGTTACTTCTGTCGGTGATGACCGCTTGTGAGGAAGACGCTGCACTGCTTAATCCCGATGTCGGACACGACAAGTCGACCGTGCCGGAAGAAACTGTAACAAGTTTGGGGTATTTTAATAGTACCACTTCGCCGGGAAATGCGATCATACAACTTATAGCAGGGAGTTCGGAACAAGAAAATCGAGGTATGACCGATGCAGGAGTCGAAGATGAAGTCTGTTTTGTTTTGAGCAAGCCGGCAGAAAAGGATCTGACACTGAAAATCGCAATGGATGAACGTTATCTGGAACCGGACGAAGGCGGATATGTATCGCCGTATGCCATGCAGTATGTAATAGACTTCAAGAAAGAGCATAATATGACGGTATCCGCCAACGCTGTCGATCCGATAGAGGGAATATCCATTCCTTTGGCCGATAACTTCCTGATAAACGGAGGGCGTGAGACGACTGTGACTATTGCTGCCGGTGAACGTCAGTCTGCGAAAGTTAAACTCCTTTTTAAAAATGAAAATCTCGGGCGAGAGGATGTCTTGTTCCCATTTTTTGCTACGGATGTAGCGACAGGTGAAATGTATGGAAAGGTAGAATATATCATTTCTGCGATCGTGCCTCCGTCACGTGAAGGAAAGCAGTTTTTGGCTGTTGCTTATGTAGATACGGAAGTCATGAATCCACTGATAGCCGACCAGTATATATCTACAGTGAGCAAGTTCTATTTTAACCCGTGGACAGAAGAATTGGTACTGCGATGTCCTACCATAGATATAGTAAACGTCCGCACAGCTTTTCTGACACAGACGCAAGGACGTGCCATGCTGACGTATACGCTGGATATGGAGCATGTCCTGAAAAACAATGCACGCTATCTTCAGCCGTTGAGGCAGACCGGAATGAAAGTCTGTCTGGTAATCAAAGGTGGAGGTACCGGTCTGGGATTTGCCAATCTGTCGGATGGTCAGATCAATGACTTTGTCGCACAGGTGAAGGCCGCTGTCGCCACTTTCAAACTGGACGGGGTGAACTTGTGGGATGAAGGAGCCGGCTACGAAAAGGAAGGAGCATCCCCTGTCAACGATACCTCGTATGCTAAGTTGATAAAAGCATTGAAAACGGGCATGCCCGACAAATTGTTGACGATGGTCGATACCCGTGAAACGACTCAGTCTCTTTGTGAGGAACAGGCAGGGATACGTGGCGGAGACTATCTGGATTATGCTTGGAGCTCGCTCACCGACTTTTTGAATCCTTATGCCGCAGATGCAGAATTGAAACCGATACTTGGCATACCGATGGAAAAGTATGCCTCGGTCTTTATACCGGAAATGATGGAATTGCCTGAAGATGAGATGATGGAAGTCGATGAAAAGTTGATGATGTTGTGCGACGGAGAAACGGTGATCAACAATAAATTCTATGTTTTTGGTGATATGCCATATATGGATTATGGAAAAGAAGGCGTGGTAGTGGGTACAATGATGTATGCCACCATGATGCTGTATGATATGAATCCCGACCCGGAAATGATAGGTGACGGTTCCTATATGTGGAGTTCCAATATGGAAACTAGAAAGGCGGCAGCAGATTATTATGCGTTTAAGAAAGACTGGTAATATCCGGAAGCCCTCGTATGATGACCCGAAAGTCATTGTACGGGGGCTATCGTAAATGAGCCATGCTACTGTTTTTTTCGTCTTTATGCGGTCAGTGAGAAATAATCATGTAACTTTGTAGACTGTTAGTATAAAAACAAGAAGAGAAAAAATGATAGTTTGCATAGCCGAAAAGCCGTCTGTAGCACGTGATATAGCCGAAGTACTCGGCGCTCATACAAGAAAAGAAGGGTATATAGAAGGAAACGGATACCAGGTGACCTGGACATTCGGTCATCTTTGTACCTTGAAAGAGCCGCATGAATACACCCCTAACTGGAAATCATGGAACTTGGGTAGCTTACCGATGATTCCACCACGGTTCGGCATCAAGCTGATAGAGAACCCTACTTACGAAAAGCAGTTTCACATTATCGAGGGACTGATGCAGAATGCGGATGAAATCATCAACTGCGGTGATGCCGGCCAGGAAGGAGAATTGATCCAGCGTTGGGTGATGCAGAAGGCAGGTGCCCGCTGTCCGGTGAAACGTCTTTGGATTTCTTCGCTGACAGAAGAGGCGATCCGCGAAGGATTTGCCAAACTAAAGGATCAGTCCGACTTTCAATCACTGTATGAAGCGGGACTTTCCCGTGCAATGGGGGACTGGTTGCTGGGAATGAATGCTACCCGTCTTTATACTATCAAATACGGTCAGAACAAACAAGTGCTTTCCATCGGCCGTGTGCAGACTCCTACGCTGGCATTGATTGTCAACCGCCAACTGGAGATCGCCAACTTCCAGCCGAAACAATACTGGGAACTGAAAACAAATTATCGTGATACCACCTTTTCTGCTCTGATCCGTAAAAGCGATGAAGAAATTGCTGCGGAAGAAGAAAAGAGTGGCGGAAAGAAGAAGATAGACAATCCCGGCATCGACCCTATCGCCAACCGGGAGGAGGGAGAAGCGCTGGTGGAACGCATAAAAGACCTTCCGTTCATTGTCACCAATGTCGGCAAGAAGGATGGAAAGGAATATGCTCCGCGTCTGTTCGACCTGACTTCCCTTCAGGTAGAGTGTAATAAGAAGTTTGCCTATTCCGCTGATGAAACGCTGAAGCTGATTCAGTCGCTTTATGAAAAGAAAGTGGCTACTTATCCGCGTGTCGATACCACTTTCCTGAGTGACGATATTTATCCGAAGTGTCCCGGAATATTGAAAGGCCTTCGGGACTATGAGGTGCTGACTGCTCCTTTGGCAGGTGCTTCATTGCCTAAATCGAAAAAGGTATTTGATAATTCGAAGGTAACAGATCACCATGCCATTATCCCTACAGGCGTTTATGCACAGAATCTGACGGATATGGAACGTCGTGTCTATGACCTGATAGCCCGTCGTTTTATAGCGGTGTTCTATCCCGATTGTAAGATTTCTACCACTACCGTGATGGGCGAAGTGGACAAGATAGAATTTAAAGTAACCGGCAAACAGATTCTGGAGCCGGGATGGCGTGTCGTTTTTGCCAAAGATGTGAAAGATACTTCCGAAGAAAAAGAGGAAGAGGATGAAAATGTACTTCCTGCTTTTGTCAAGGGGGAAAGTGGTCCTCATGTTCCGGACTTGAATGAGAAGTGGACGCAACCGCCCAGACCTTATACGGAAGCAACATTGCTTCGTGCGATGGAAACAGCCGGAAAGTTGGTGGATAATGACGAACTTCGTGATGCTCTGAAGGAGAATGGTATCGGTCGGCCGTCTACCCGTGCCGCCATTATCGAGACGTTGTTCAAGCGAAACTATATCCGCAAGGAAAGAAAGAACCTGATAGCCACCCCTACGGGAGTGGAACTGGTACAGATCATCCACGAAGAACTGCTGAAATCTGCGGAACTGACCGGTATATGGGAAAAGAAACTACGTGAGATTGAAAAGAAGACTTACGATGCCCGTCAATTCCTCGAAGAACTGAAGCAAATGGTATCTGAAATCGTGATGAGCGTACTTTCAGATAATACGAACCGACGTATCACTATTCAGGAGGCAGTTGCCCAAACGGAAGAAAAGGCAAAGAAAGAACCTAAGAAGCGTGAGCGTAAAGCAAGTGCTCCCAAAGAAAAGAAGGCGAAAGCAGAATCGAAAGTTCCTGCATCTTCTCCGTCTCCTGCTTCGATTCCTTCTGCTCCTGCCTCTGCTCCGGCTACAGGTAATGCAGATACTTTTGTCGGACAACCGTGTCCGGTTTGTGGTAAGGGAACCATCATTAAAGGGAAGACAGCTTACGGATGTTCGGAATGGAGAAATGGATGTACTTATCGAAAGAATTTCGAATAGTTTGTGGACAGTGTCTCACATAACAGTGATTTCTCTTTTTTTCTTATAAAAAGAGTCCCTTTTTTCTGTTCGCACCATAAGGAATTAGATAACAGTTTTGCTCTCATGCTCTAACTATTCATCTGTATCCCTTTATTCATCGATGTTTTAGGGGTGGTAGCAAGCGTGGTGGCAAGTATGAGAGCAAACGGTTGCTCTCACTCTATCTCGTCTTGATTAATATCGTTTTTGTAATGTTATCTTTTGGTATACAGGATGTTAATATCTGATGTGTCAACTATTAACGTTTGATTTTTAAGCTATTAATAGTTGAGAAATCAGGTATTAAAGACTGATAACTCATGTATTATTGATCAATAAATGAGTTAATGCTTCCTATCATTTCTTATAATGGAACCTGTCGTTTCCCGGTGAGGGAACAGGCGTTCCTTTTAATGGAAACGACCGTTCCTTTTAAAGGGACTGGCATTTCCTCCGAGGAAACTAACGCCTCCGAGGAAACATACAGAAATAACCACCGAATGCGATGAAGATAATAATTGCAGTTTGCACGAGAAGAATTAGGATAGAATTGACAACATAGACACAAGACAGGTATGAGAGCAAACGTTTGCTCTCATACCTGCTACCACACT
>OCHK01002436.1_pt1 | contig 12383 bp, 10 predicted proteins | sample 1538551 | NCBI WGS metagenome assembly OCHK01 (sample SAMN04571707, study PRJEB22368) | human gut metagenome | biome: human gut; material: stool | host: Homo sapiens | place: Luxembourg | collected 2012-08-31
GATTCTTACAGATATAGCCGATAAACTGGGTATCGTCCGCACAGCAGGTCATCGCCATACGTCCGGGCACGAAAAATCCTGCGTTCAGCTCACGACTTTTCAACACCTGTCCTTTGAAACGGACGGTCTTATCCACATATTTGTCCAGGTTATCCATCATATCCACATACCAGATACCATAATCGATATCTTCGATATCAATGATATCCGCGTTCATATCATACGGCATCTCATCCTGGAAAATATCGTCGATCTCGCCCTCTTCATTTTCAAATACCACTTCCGCTCTGGAATTGACAACTTTGACGCTGCGGCGGAAGTTTGCCAGCGGATGTTCATCCTGACATCGGTTGAAAATTACCAGATCCGCATTTCGGATCATCTCCATGAACAAGGATTTCATATTGTTCATATAGATCTGGAAGGTGCTGGCATCCACGGTTACGATGTGCTGTGCCAGATCCCAGTAACGTGGCATATCGGTCTGATAGAACTTATCTACAGACCACAACGGATTGTACTCTACCAGGACTCTGCCAGGCTGATGTTTTTTATTCAACATCTGCAGGGTATCCGCGTTAAAGTCTTCCGGATCTTCGATGATCTCGATCACCGTATTCATTTTTTTCAGGCTTTCCTCATCGTACTCCTCTTCTCCCTCTTCGCAGAGAATCAGAAGCGTTTTGTCCGGAATCTGAAAATAACTCTGATGAATGGTAAAATCCAGAAACTGGGTTTTGCCACTCTCTAAAAATCCTGTAATTAAATATACGGGAACATCTCTCTTCATCATTACTCATTCACTCCAAAAATTTCAGCAATTTTGTCTTCTGCCATCTTGGAACCGATCACACAGATCTTACCTGTGATCTGTGGAGTACCGGTGCGTACCTCATACTCTTCCGGAACCATATCAAAGTAGATCCACTGTCCGTCTTTTCCGTCCACCATACCTTTAGCACGAAGGATCACACCAAGATCTTCTGCTTCTGACAGTTTCTTCAGTGCAGCTTCGATCTCTTCTTTTGTATATTTCTTAGCAGTCTCACGACCCCAGCTTGTAAATACTTCATCCGCATGGTGATGGTGGTGGTCATGCCCACATCCGCACTCGCCGTCATGATGATGTTCATGATCGTGATCATGTCCGCATCCGCACTCGCCGTCATGATGATGATGTTCATGGTCATGATCATGTCCACATCCGCACTCATCATCGTGGTCGTGATGATGATGCTCATGATCGTGGTCATGTCCGCATCCGCACTCATCATCGTGGTCGTGATGATGATGCTCATGGTCGTGATCATGTCCGCACTCATCGTCATGGTGATGATCATGATCGTGATGTCCACCGCATACCGGGCAGAACTCTTCATCTTCTTCTCTGCCCTGCTCCATAGCTTCCAGAATCTGTGCACCGTCCAGTTTTTCGATTGGAGTGGTGATAATCACTGCATCCTTGTTCACTTCGCGGATCAGAGCGACTGCTTTGGCTACTTTCTCTTCGGTAGCCTTCGGTGTATCGGTACGGCTCAGAATAATCGTTCTTGCGTACTGTAACTGGTTCTCGAAGAACTCACCGAAGTTTCTCATATACATTTTGCATTTGTTTACATCTGCTACCGTTGTATAGCTGTTCAGGCTGATCTCACAGTCCACATCCACACCTTTTACCGCTTTGATGACATCAGAGAGTTTGCCCACACCTGACGGCTCGATGATGATACGATCCGGATGATACGTTGTGATCACTTCTTTCAAAGAAGTTCCGAAATCACCTACCAGAGAACAGCAGATACATCCGGAGTTCATCTCACGGATCTCGATACCGGAGTCTTTTAAGAATCCTCCGTCAATACCGATCTCACCAAATTCATTTTCAATCAGCACTACCTGCTCGCCTTTTAAAGCTTCAGAAAGCAGTTTTTTAATCAGTGTTGTTTTTCCGGCTCCTAAAAATCCTGAAATAATGTCAATCTTTGTCATGTTTTTTACCTCCTGAAAAACGCCCAAAAAGGGCTGTTTTCTCTAAAACAGCCCTGAATTTTTGTCTGCATATCCTGTGAGTTCTTTCAACAGTTCCTGTCAAAAGAACTCACAGGATATTCTTACCGAATAGTTACTCCTCTATACTTTTATCACGTTTTGTCCAAAAAGTAAAGCCCCCTTTGCATTTCGGTTTCATGCAACTAACCGTTCTTTTCATGCAAAAGGAGCTTATTTTTCTGTATGTATTATCCGTGGATCATCAGATGGACGATCTCCCGGTCTGTCTCGAGCATACCCTCAGATGCCAGTTTGCCCACACAGCGGATCGTATTTTCCACGCCTTTTTTCACGATACCGTCGCCTCCGATAAACTGCTGTCCGTTCTTATACATAAAGTAACCAAGGATTCCCGCATCTACGGAGGACGCGATCTTTGCTGCACAGGATGCTTTCGCTCCGTCGCAGATCATACCTGATACAATAGCAAGACCGTTGACAATGGCATGTTCGCCCTCTTTCTTGCCGTCTCCGTACAGGTAGGCGATCCCTGCGCCACAGCCACATCCGGCTCCTACCGCACCGCAGTACGCGGAGAGTCTGCCGATTCCTTCTTTGATATGGATCGTTGCCAGATTTGAGATCACCAGAGCCCGGTACATCGTCTCTTCCGATACCTGCAGTTCTTTTGCAAAAACCACGATCGGGACAGAAGCTGTGATTCCCTGGTTGCCGCTTCCGGAATTGATCACTACCGGAAGTTCACAGCCGTTCATTCTTGCATCGGAACCGGCAGCCGCCATGGCTTTGGCGCGCACCTTGACATCCTGATCGCCGTAAGTGGCCAACAGGACCTTTCCGATATTGGCTCCATAATTACCACAGAGCCCTTCCTCGGCGATCGCCATGTTGTAACGAACCTGACGTTCCAGTACTTCCCGGACATCTGCAAGGTCCACTTCCTTTGCAAATACAAAGATTTTTTCTATGGTAAGCGTCGATTTGTCTGCCAGTGCGGATTCTTCTTTTCCGGTAATCTCTTTTGCCAGAAGAATCTCCCCGTTTCTGGACACATGCACCAGATTCGTGTGAAAATCGGTGATCCGTACACTCGCTCTATCTTCTCCGTGATATAAAGTAATCTGAATATCAAAGATCAGATCAGAGGATGCCTCACAGACACTGCACGGAACCTTCTTCAGGAAGGTTCCCATTGCTTCGATGTCTTCCTGTTCCACATGGGAGATGACCTCCAGTTCCTTCGCAGCATCTCCTGCCACGATTCCGGCAGCTGCGGCGGCTTCGATTCCACGCAGTCCACCAGTATGGGGAACAACCACGCTTTTTACATTTTTTATAATATTTCGGCTGACCGCAACCTCCACCCGCTCCGGCAGGGCTCCCAGTGTCTTTCTGGCAACAGCTCCCGCATAAGCGATGGCGATAGGCTCGGTACATCCCATCGCCGGCACCAGTTCATCTTTCAGGATCTGGACATAAGTTCGGTAATATTCTTTTGAAAGCATATTTCTATCTGTTCCTCACTCTTTTTATTTTTTCCAGCATGCCACCATATGGCCCGGTGTTCTCTCTTCCAGTTCCGGTTCCTGCTGTCTGCACTGATCGGTCGCGTAAGGACAGCGTGTATGGAAACGACAGCCGGACGGAACATGCAACGGACTCGGAAGATCTCCCTCGATGCCGCAGTGTTCCAGACTGAGTGCCCGCTTGGGATCTGCGATCGGAATGGAGGCCAGAAGTGCCCGGGTGTATGGGTGGCATGGATTGTCATACACTTCATCGCTTTCTCCGCTCTCCACGATCTTACCAAGGTACATTACACCGATCCTGTCGGAGATATGGCGCACCATGGACAGATCATGTGCCACAAACAGATACGTCAGTCCCAGTTCCTGCTGCAGATCTTCCAGCACGTTGACAACCTGTGCCTGGATCGATACGTCCAGTGCGGAAATCGGCTCATCGCAGAGCAGGAATTCCGGATTGACGGATAAGGCTCTTGCGATACCGATACGCTGACGCTGTCCGCCTGAAAACTCATAGGCATATTTTTCCATATCGTCTGCCTTCATACCTACTTTTTCAAGAAGGTTTACGATCCGCTCATCCATCTCTTTTTCCGGAAGTTTTTCAAAGACAGATATCGGTTCGGCCATGATCTCCCTTACATTCTGATGGGGATCCAGCGCAGAATAGGGATCCTGGAAAATAATCTGCATTCTTTTATGATATGCAAGGAGTTCTTTACCTTTTGTCTTTGTGATGTCGTGACCGTCGTAGGTTAAGATTCCATCTGTCGGCTCATACATACGGATCAGAGTACGTCCCAGTGTGGACTTTCCACAGCCGGACTCTCCCACCAGACCGAAGGTTTCTCCTTTTTTAATAGAAAGGTTCACACGGTCCACCGCCCGTACTTCCTGTACCAGTTTTCCGAAGAAATTTTTGACCGGGAAATACTTGGACAGATTCTTCGCTTCCAGAAGATATTGTTCTTTTGTTTCCATATTATTTCTCCTCTTCTTTCTTCTCTTTCTCGTCCAGTTCTTCTTTTGTGAAGATACATCTGGAGGACTGGGTATCGGAATATGCCCGCATGGACGGGATCCCTTTCTTACATTCCTCACATGCAAACCGGCAGCGGGTCACAAATGGACATCCCGCCGGCGGATTCGCCAGAGACGGTGCCATACCAGGGATCGGTTCGAGGCGTTCCCGACATCCGCTCTCACATTTTGGAATCGCATGAAGCAGTGCTCTCGTGTACGGATGGGTCGGATGTTCGAAGATCTCTTCTGTGGTTCCCTCTTCCATGATCAGACCCCCGTACATCACTTCGATCCGTTTCGCCAGAGAAGCTACCACCCCGAGATCGTGGGTGATCAGAATAATATTCATCTGCTCATTTTCATTTAACTGTTTGAGAAGCTGCAGAATCTGTGCCTGGATGGTTACATCCAGTGCGGTTGTCGGTTCATCGGCGATCAGCAGCCGCGGCTGGCAGCACAGTGCCATTGCGATCATGACACGCTGTCTCATACCACCGGAAAATTCATGGGGATACTGATCCATCCGGCTTTCTGCCGACGGGATTCCTACCTTTCCCAACATATCGATGGCTACTTTTCTTGCTTCTGCCTTGCTCAGGTTCTGATGACGTCGGAGTACCTCGATCATATGATACCCGATCTTTTTCAGCGGATTCAGAGCAGTCATCGGATCCTGGAAGATCATTGCCATATCTTTTCCACGCATTTTCCGTTTTTCTTTTTCAGACATGGACAGCAGATCCTTCTGCAGCAGTTCCAGATGATCTGCCTGCACATCTGCATTTTCTCCGAGAAGTCCCATGACCGACTTCATGGTTACACTTTTCCCACTTCCGGACTCTCCTACAATAGCCAGAATATCTCCTTCATCCACATGGAGGGAGACACCGCGCACCGCCTGAATCTTCTGTTTGTGACTCTCAAACGTAGTGGTCAGATTGTCTATGGTTAATACTCTGTTTTCTTTCATCTCCACTCCTCCTATTTGCTTGCGTCCATGACACGGGGATCTACATAGATCCGAAGCAGATTGCCCAATTTGTTGAACGCAAAGATGGTCAGCATGATCAAAAGACCGGGGATGATCGCCATGTAAACGGCATTCTGCAGGTTACTCTGCGCACTCTGCAGTAATTTTCCCCAGGAAGACAGCGGTTCCTGAATACCTATCCCTAAGAAACTCAGGGACGACTCTGTCATGATCGCATTGGAGATACTGGTGGTCGCTGCGATGATGATCGTCGGCAGTACCGAAGGAATCAGATGACGGAGTACCATTTTAAATAACGGCACGCCGGCAAAGTCCGCATAGAGGACGTACTCCCTCTCTTTGACGGACATAACCTCCGCACGCACCAGGCGGGCAATCCAAGAGAAGAATCCGATCACGATAATAATGGACACCAGTCCCTGTTTGAAGAAAATACTGATAACTGTAACCAGAATCAGCCACGGAATGGACTGCAGAATGTCAACGATCCGCATCAGGATACCATCTATGATACCGCCGAGATAACCGGCAAGAATCCCAACAGTGACACCGATGGTCACACTCATCAGCATGGCAAGCACGCCGACCAGCAGAGACACACGGCCTCCGTAGATAACACGTGCCAGATAATCACGACCCACTTCATCGGTTCCGAAAATATGGGCACTGCTTGGTGCCTCTAACATATGAGCGACATCGGTTTTATTCGGTTCCAGCGGGAGTACCGGAGCCAGTAAGGATAATATCAGGATCAGTGCAAGGAAGATAATAGAAAATATTGCGATTTTGTCGTGTTTTAATGCCTCCCAGACATTTTCCAGACGTTTTTTTTGAGAATGATTCATTGCCATACGATTACCCCATCTTTCTGATACGCGGATCTGTCACGCAGTATAAAATATCGGACAGCAGGTTTCCCAGGACTACCAGGGTGGAAGACAATATCAAAACGATCATAACAATCGGATAGTCCATACCCTGCACCGCCTTGATAAAATACGGTCCGATACCCGGCCAGCTGAATACGGTTTCCGTGATAACCGCACCTGTTACCAGCGTTGGCAATGCCATACCCAGTTTTGTGATAACCGGAAGCAGTACGTTCTTACAGACATGTTTGAACATGATCTCTGCTTTGGAAGCGCCAAAGGCCTTCTGTACCATAACATAATCCTCGGAGTACTGTGTGATCGTGGAAGAACGCACATAACGCACATTGTCCGGGATAAATGCCAGTGTCAGCACCATATACGGTGTGATAAAATGCAGCAAGAAATCAGACAAAGTATTCACTCCTACCGTATGCATCCCAAGGATCGGAAAGATCCGCAGTTTATAACCGAACAGATAGATAAAGAGCATCGCTACCCAGAAAGTCGGCATCGCGATCCACAGGGAACAAATCCCGTCGATCAGTTTGTCCAACCATTTGTTTTTGTGAGAACCGGCCACCAGACCCAGCACGATTGAGATCACATAGGCCGTCAGATAAGACGGCAGCACCAGCTTGATCGTGTTCGGGATTCTTGTCGCCAGCTCATCGAAAATATTCGTTTTTGTCACGATAGAATAGCCGAAGTTTCCATTCAGGATTCCTTCCAGCCAGCGGATATACTGCACATAGACCGGCTGATCATAGCCGTATTTTTCACGGATCATCTGTACCATCTCCGGAGACATCTTTGGAGTTGTCATGGCATCAATTGCATCATACGGTGCCAGATGAATCAGAGAAAAACACAGGATCGTGATCACGATGATCAGTGGGATCGCAGTAAGAATACGTTTGAAAATATACTTTGCCATACCTTTTTCTCCTTTTGTTTTTCATTCTTAAGCCCAAAAAGCGGAACTCTTCGCCTGTTTCAGAAGAATTCCGCCCTCATTATAAATAGTGTCTAATCTTTGATGATTACTTATTCAGCAATTTTCAGACTGGAAGTATCCTCGAAGGTATATACCGGAACAAGTCCTGCATCTTCCACACCCTGGATTCTGTTGTTTACAACCAGGATTTTGTTGTTGGAAATGATCGGATAGAAAGCACCTGTATCCTGGACAGCTGCCTGCAGTTTTGCATAGGTTTCCTTTCTTGCAGACTCATCCAATTCAGAACGACCTTCCTCAAACAGCTGATCGATGGTATCGTATCCACTGTAGTGCATGTAGTTGTAAGCACCATCATTTTCAAACAGGCTGGAGAAGGTATCCGGGTCAATACCCATGATGTAACCGCCCAGATACATATCGTATTCGTTATCCGGATCCTTCATTGCGTTTGCAATGGCTGTTCCGTCTCCACCGGCAAGTTCTACGGTTACTCCAACTTCCTTCAGCTGTTCCTGAATCAGCAGTGCCTGTGCGGACTGTACGGCATCACTGGAGATGTAACCCAGTTTCAGTTTCAGACCACTCACACCGGCTTCCTCTAACATACTCTTTGCTTTGTCTACATCCTGCTCGTATTTTTCCACACCGTCTTCTGTGTAGAACTGGCTGTTGGTTGGCAGGAAGGTATACGGAATGCTGTAGTATTCGTCAGATTCGAAGGCTGCATCATCCATTGCTTTTCTGTCCATGGCAAACAGCAGGGCTTTACGAACGTTTTCGTCTGTTACACGGTTGCAGTTGATCTGCAGGTAACCGACACGACCCTCTGTGTAAGAATAAGCAGTCAGGTTGCTTGCATCCAGATCCAGCTTTTTCACCTGCTGTGGTGTCATCTGGTAAGCATCTACTTCACCATTCTGCAGGGCAAGGATTGCTGTGTCTGCGTTCTCGATAATCTGGAATACAACATTTTTGATTGATGGTTCGCCCTTATAATAATTCTCGTTTGCTTCGAATTTCAGATATGAGCCTGACTGATAATCTACCAGTTTGTAAGGACCGGTTCCTACGGAGTTCATGTTGTAATCGTTATGCTCAAAATCTGTGACATCTTTGTAGATGTGCTCTGGCATAATGAAAATCTGACTTAACATCTCGATAGCCGTAGGTGTTACGAACGGGAATGTGAAAGATACGGTGTAGTCATCCACTTTTTCCACTTTTACCGTTCCCTGATCGTAAACCAGCTGAGAATAAGCCCAGCCAAGGTTATCCTCCTGTTCCATGGCTTCGTATGTGAATACCACGTCATCTGCGGTAAATGGTTCACCGTCAGACCATTTCACATCATCTCTCAGTTTAAATGTATAGGTCAAATTGTCATCGGATACGCTATAATCTGTAGCCAGGAACCAGTTAATTCCATCGGCATTATTCATATACAGTGGGGAGTAGATCATCTTTACAGTAGATAATCCCCAACGGTCAGATGTTGTAATAACATTGACAGTCTCTGTAGGGTCCCCGGAGATGGCATAGGTAAATGTGCTGTCACCAGAAGTCTCTGTGGTAGCTGTACTGCTGTCGGCAGTGGTTGTGCCTGCTGTGCTGTCATCTTCTGCAACCGGATCTTTTCCGCCACAGGCTGTCAGACTTGCTGCAAGCATCGCTGTCAGAGTAAGTACAGATACAAGTTTTTTGAATCTTTTCATTTTACTCTTTCTCCTCCTTATTTGGCCTGATTTTTTAACAATCATACTTTATCATGTTAGCAAAGGAAGGTACATTTGTCAATTCATTTTCGCCATAAACATAGTTTTTCGGTATGTTTCTGATTCGTTCACTGATCATATCCCGCGAGGTGTTTTTGGTATTGTTCTCACAAATCGAAAAAAGCCCGGAAATAACCGGTGATTTTTCCGGTTTCCGGACTTTTCTCAGGTCATCAGCTGCTTTTTTCACAGCTTCTGACTTCACATGCCATCTTCACATTTCTTGTTGTTATATTTTTTACGCCCTGTCCCAGAAGCTCCCGGAACCGTTCCTCATCATTGACGGTCCAGACGGACAGATCAATATCATTTTCACCGGTCACACGGATAAATTCTTCTGTGGCAATCTTTTCATTTACATTCACGGTATGTATTCCGTATTTTCTGCAGGCTCTGCTGATTTTGTATGCCGCCTGTTCAAAAAGAAGATCCTCTTTTTGTTCCTTATAAATATCCGGAAGATATTCCTCGATGTTCCAGAACACTTCCACATCTCTCCAGATACAGGATTCTGTCACCGGAACCGGACGGACACTTCCGGAATAAAGGATCTGCTCTGTCTTCAGTCCGGATATCAGGGCCAGCTGACGAACCGCCACTTCCAGCCCACACTCTTTTAGATCGCAGTTGATCCGCATCCCCGGATATTTTCCCATCATACGGAATACATCAGCAAGACGTACTGCATCTTCATCTGTCTTATCGTGGGACAGAATCAGAATTCCGTTTTCTCCCATCCGTACATCTACTTCCAGTGCATCGGCTCCTGTCTGCATCGCATACGCTACGAATTCCAGACTGTTTTCTTTCGTTCCGTCCGCTCCGGAATGGGCGGTTATCATAGTCTCTCCCATTATTTTTCCCAGTCCTTTTCTTTCAGATTTGTATAGATATAAACTGCTGCAGACACTGAACAGATCAGGAACATGATCACAGACAGTGCTGCGGAACGATTGTAGGACAGATATTTGTTAAACTGATCGTACAGAGCGATACCGAGCATCTTCGGTGAGTTGCCGCCCATCAGGTACGGAGTGGTAAAGGAACCCACATTGGACATAAATACAAACGTGGATGCCACCACCACATCTTTCATGGACAGTGGCAGGATCATGCTGGTGAAGGTTTTCCATCTTCCCGCACCGCTGTCTCTCGATGCCTCAATGATCGAATCCGGGATCGCTCCCAGTCCTGCGGCGATCATCATGGTTGCAAACGGGATATTAAACCACATATTCATCACGATGATACCACTTGCATGATACATCAGCCCCAGCTTGATGTCCAGTCCGAACAGCAGACCGATCCGGTTGATCAGTCCCGAATCACGGATGATCGTGATCATCGCATACACGGCACACATGGTCGGTACAAATCGCGGAAGCAGGTACAGCATGCCGATGGCTCTCGAGATCCGGGATTTGACAAACCGCAGATACAGTGCCAGAAGATATGCCAGCACAATGGCGATCACAACCGTCACGATGACGACAAACAGGGTGTACAGCAGGTTGTTTCTCTGTGCGGTTTCGGTAAAAAAGTAGGTATAGTTTGCTGTGGTAAATGCGCCGGTATCCTCATCCTGAAAACTCTGGATCACTGCGGATACGATCGGATAAGCGACTGTCAGCATTACTACCAGGAATGCCGGCAGCACCATTCCGTACGCTGCCAGCAGTCCTTTTGTCTTATTCTTCATATTTGCTCCTTTGGATCTGACTCTAGTTCAGAGTTCCGATCTCGTTATCCCATTTTTCGTTGAAGTCTGTAGACAGATCTCCGATAGACATGATACGGAAGTTGCTGACATCCAGGCTTTCCACATCTTCATAACCGGTCATATCCAGCTGTGCGGTATCGATCAGCGGAATTGCTGCCATCTGTTTTACCAGAATCTCCTGTGCATCTGTGGTAAGGATGTAGTTCATGAATGCGTAAGCGCCTTCTTCGTTGGAACCGAAGGTCGGGATTGCCAGAGACTGGAGAGAACCGGTCAGAGACGGATCGATCTGTGTGATCTTAATGGTGTCTTTTAAGGTTCCTTCCGCTCTCTGGGACAGTACCATATCTGCCCAGTTCGGACACATATCGATCTCACCCTGGTTCAGCAGGTCCAGAGTTCCCTGGTTTTTGCTCGGGTAAACCACAGAACCGCCGGACTGATACATATACGGGTGAATGGATTTCAGGAAGTCAAATCCTTCGGTCCACTGGTCTTCCCAGGAAGGATCGTCAGAGGTAATCGCCTCTTCCGGCATGTAGTTGTATACGGAAGTACGCACGAAAGAATCTCCGGCTCCACCGGTTCCCGGTGCATTGTAGGCGAATCTTCCCGGGTTATCCTTCATCCACTGTACCAGCTCATCCATAGTCTTCGGCGGTGTCGGTACTTTTTCGGAATCGTAAGCCAGAATAACGGTAGTTCCACGATAAGGCTGTACATAATCCGTTGCCAGAGCGCTTTTTGCTTCTACATTTTCAGAATTCGGGATTTTGTTCTTATCCAGTTTTACAAAAGCTTCCTCTCCGATCTGGGAAATCACTTTGGACAGATCATCACCACCCAGATCTACCAGATCATAATCTGTATCCGTCTGTTTTGCTTTGTAAGCGGCTGCCAGCATATCTGTCATGGACTGTGCTCCGGTACCACTCAGCATAAACTGCAGTTCTGCCTGATATTTGTCTGCATATTCGGAATTATTATTAAAATCATCGATCAGTGCCTCAAAAACCTGACGTACATTATCAGAACCACTGGCCCAGATCGTCAGTGTTGATTTTCCATCTGTACTTTCCTGTGTCTGTGCACTGTCTGTACCTGCACCGTCAGAACCTCCCTGTGCACCTGTTCCACATCCTGCCATAGATACCAGCATCATTCCGGCAAGCATCGCTGCCATTACTTTTTTCATTTTCATTTTTTCATTTCTCCTCATTTGCTTTTGTTATGGATTCTTCTATATGATGATGTCAGAAGCAGACATTAGCTGCCCCCGGCTTATTGTCTCACTGTCTTACGCAGCCTGGGAAAATACCGTGTGTTTTCCGATCGTGAGATTTACCAGATCTCCCTCGCGAAGCTGATCACTCAGTTCCCGGTCGACATAACATTTGATGATCTCATTTCCACGCTGTACTGTCAGAACCACATAATGACCGAGCATCATGATCGTGCGGACAACTGCTTCCATCGGACCGTGTCCCTTGTTGACTACGATATCCTCCGGA
>OCHK01002439.1_pt1 | contig 12378 bp, 11 predicted proteins | sample 1538551 | NCBI WGS metagenome assembly OCHK01 (sample SAMN04571707, study PRJEB22368) | human gut metagenome | biome: human gut; material: stool | host: Homo sapiens | place: Luxembourg | collected 2012-08-31
GGACGCCAAGCGGGAGATGGATCGCGCCATGCGGGAGAAAAACCGCGGGTACTGAATGGTATGACATTGCGCGGGAAGTGCGCATATTCTTATGACAAAGTGAGGGAAACGGAATGGCAAATCCTATCGTGACTTTTGAAATGCAGGACGGCGGCAAGATCGTTGCCGAGCTGTATCCCGACATCGCGCCCCAGAGCGTGTACAATTTCATCGCCCTGGCCAACGCCGGGTACTACGATGGGCTGATCTTCCATCGGGTCATCCCCGGCTTTATGATCCAGGGCGGCTCCGGCATGGGCGGCCCGGGGTACTGCATCAAGGGCGAGTTCGCCGCCAACGGTGTGCAGAACGACCTGCGGCACACCCGCGGTGTGCTGAGCATGGCCCGGGCGCAGCCCATGGACAGCGCCGGCAGCCAGTTCTTTATCATGCACAAGGACGCGCCCCATCTGGATGGGCAGTACGCCGCCTTCGGCTGCGTGATGGACGGCATGGACGTGGTGGACCGCATCGCCAACCAGCCCCGGAACATGATGACCAACAAGCCCAAGAAGGACCAGGTCATGGCGAAGGTCACCGTGGACACGCAGGGCGTGACGTATCCGGAGCCGGAGAAGCTGGCCGATCCCTTCGGAAGATAAAACGAATTTCACAGCATTTACACCGGCGGGGAGCTTCCCCTCCCCGCCGTGTCCCCTGCGGGCTGCACCGATTCGACACGGGTATTTGGGACAAATACCCATAAGAGGATCGTTCAGCGTATATTTGGGGCTGCACCGGTTTCGACGGGGGTGTGGAGGCTGGATAAGCGGGCGGCGGCGCCTGACCGCCATAAAACGGGCAACTTAAAAATTAACTGACAACAATCGTATTGCTGTCGCTGCCTAACTAAAGGCAGCCGTCTGAACCGGAGAGGCCACAGGCCGGGGAAGGCGTCGTTGATGTGGCGGACGTGCGGCGGGTAAGAGTTGCCCCGCCCATGCACTATGACTCTACTGAACTGCGCAGTCTGTCCGGTGTCTGCGCAGGGAGGGAATGTTGAAACCGGACTGCGCCCGGAGAAAGTCCTGTCAAAGTGCTTTCGGACAGGGGTTCGACTCCCCTCAGCTCCACCAGACACGCCGGGGCAAGCGATATGCTGCTTGCCCCGGCTTTTTTCCATCATACTTTACGCAAAGGAGAACTGCGTATGAACGAGATATACGTCACCGGGCACCGCAACCCGGACACCGACTCCATCGTGGCCGCCATGTCCTACGCCGCACTGAAAAACGCACTGGGCGAAAAGGAATATGTGGCCGTCCATCTGGGCACCATCAGCGATGAGACGAACCGGATGCTGGAGCGCTTCCATTTCCAGCCGCCCCGCTTTATCCAGAACGTCCGCACGCAGGTGCGGGATCTGGACTTTGACCGTCCGCCCTGCCTGGACGCCTCCGTCACCATGGATCGCGCGTGGAAGCTCATGCGGGAGCAGAAGATCTCCGCTATCCCCGTGGTCAACGAGGACGGCACACTGTACGGCATGCTGTCCGCCGGCGATATCGCCACCTTCAGCCTGAACACCGTGGGCAACCCCCGTGTGGATTCTATTCCCCTGTTCAACCTGCTGAGCGTCATCGAAGGCCGCGTCATGGGCGACGGCGGCGACATGGTGGACAGCGTCAGCGGCTCCGTGTCCATCGCCCTGCCCCAGAACTGCGAGAATCTGCTGTTCGACAGCGGTGACGGCATCGTGCTGTGCGGCAGCCAGCCGGATATGATCCGCCGGGCGCTGGACAAGCAGGTGGCCTGCCTGATCCTGTGCCAGACGGATGTGGATCCCGCGTGGCTGGAAAACTCCGGCAAGACCTGCGTTATCTCCACGCCGCTGGACGCCAGCCGCGTCCACCGGCTCATCTATCAGGCCACGCCCATCGACCGTCCCTGCGCCACGAAGGGTCTGATCTCCTTCCATCTGGACGACTACATAGACGACGTGCGGGAAGTGGTGCTGAAGAGCCGCTACCGCTGCTACCCCGTGCTGGACGAGGAGCAAAAGGTGGTAGGCACCCTGTCCCGGTATCACCTGCTGAAGCCCCGGCGCAAGCAGGTGGTGCTGGTGGATCACAACGAGCTGTCCCAGACCGTACCCGGCATCGAGCAGGCGGAGATCCTGGGCATCATCGACCACCACCGTCTGGCGGACATCCAGACGCGGCAGCCCATCTCCGTGCGCAACGAGCCGGTGGGCAGCACCAACACCATCATCACCTCCATGTATCAGGAGCACGGCGTCACGCCCTCGCCCCACATGGCCGGACTGATGGCGGCGGCCATCCTGTCCGACACCGTTATGTTCAAATCCCCCACCTGCACCAAGCGGGATATCGCCATGGCCGAGCGGCTGGCGCGCATCGCCAAGGTGTCCCTCAGCGATCTGGGTCGCGAGCTGTTCAGCGGCAGCAACGACAGCAAGTCCGCCGAGGAGCTGCTGCGCAGCGACTTCAAGGAGTTCCACATCGCCGAGCAGATCCTGGGCGTGGGGCAGATCACCTGCATCGACTCCCAGAAGCTGATGGAGCGCAAGGACGAGCTGCTGGCCGCCATGCGCGCGGCACAGAAGGCCAACAGCTACGACATGGTCATTCTGATGCTCACCGACGTTTTGCAGGAGGGCACGCAGCTGCTGTATATCGGCAGCGACGAGACGATCCGCAACGCCTTCGCCGTGGATCCCAAGGACAACACGGTGTTCCTGCCCGGCGTCATGTCCCGGAAGAAGCAGGTGGTTCCCATGCTGACCACCCTGTGGGGCTAAAAAGCCAAGCTGCAAAAACGACTTCGAGCCGTTGGCTCGAAGTCGTTTTTTATCCCGTCGCGCGCAGCATCACTTGTGCTTTCTCTGCTCCCACGTCTCCTGCGCTTCCCTCAGGTGCTCCAACAGCTCGCTGCGGGAACGGTAGGCGAACAGGAAACTGTACTTCTCGCGCCGCTCCTCCTGCCGCTGGCGGATGTGTGCCTTGAGGTTCTCCACCTTGATGACCACCTCGTGCTCAGCAGCGAATTTGCGGATGCGGGACAGCAGCTTGGCGGAGTACACAAGGTCGATGGTGAACACGCCGAAGAAATAGCCGATCACGAAGGAAAAAGCCAGATTCCGGGACAGCCAGTCCAGCGCGTCCAAGATGTAGGGGTGAACGCAGAAGTAGTACACGGCGCTGACCGCCGCCCACAGCGCGGAGAACGCCGGGCAGATCAGCCCCTGAATGTTGCCCCATTGCTTGCTGTAGTCCCACAGCCGGATCTTCATGAACTTCAGGGACACGATACCGGCGATGTACTCGATGACCGTCATGCTCAGTGCCATGCCCGCGAACAGCAGCAGCTTCTCCCCCACCGTGTCCACGCCGTTCCGCTCGCCCAGCGAGGCCAGCAGATACAAAATGCACAGGCCGAAGCCGTACAGGGGCACATAGGGTCCCACGCAGAAGCCGGGGTTGATCCATTTGCGCTCCGGGTTGGCACCGGAGAGAAAGCGGCGGTACAACAGCTCCGCCACCCAGCCCAGCGTGGAGCCGATGAAAAACAGATATGCCAACGTCAGAAACATATTCATGGGGGAGGTTATCCTTTCTTGCGTAAATAACAGTACCACGCGGTGCCGCCCACCAGCAGGCCGCCCACGATGTTGCCCAGCGTCACAGGCAGCATATTTCCCAGGAAATACCGCCCCCACGTCAGGGCGGAGGCGTCCGCCGCATACGCATCCCTTGCAAACAGCGCCAGCGCGCAGTAGGTCATGTCCGCGATGGAGTGGCTGAAGCCCGCCACCACGAAGAACATCACCGGAACCCACGCGCCCAGAATGCGTCCCGCCGCGTCCTTGGCGGATAGACTCACCAGCACGGCGACCGTCACGAGGATGTTGCACAGCACGCCCATGAAGAAGGCGTTTTCAAAGGGCATGGACATCTTGCTCTGCGCCAGATGCAGCGTGTAGGCCGCCAGCGCGCCGTCTCCGGCATTCAGCCAGCCGAACCGGGCGCAGACCCAACTGAGAGCCAGCGCGCCCAAAAAGTTGCCCATATATACGACGCCCCAGTTCCGCAGCATGGCGGCCACGGATGTCCGCCTGTCCAGCACGCTGATGACAATGAGCGTGTTTCCGGTAAACAGCTCCGCGCCGGTGAGGATCACAACGCCCAGTCCGAAGGCGAACAGCACGCCCGCGATGATCCGCACCGCGCTGGCATTGGCAACGGTGTAGGTGGCCATATTGGTCACGCAGACCGGGAACCCGATCAGCATACCTGCGGCCACGCCCAGAAGCAGGAGCTTCAAAAAGGGCTGCTTTGTCTTGACAGCGCCGGCGGCGGCATAATTGGCCACCGTCTCAGCCGGGGTAAACAGCTTCACAGGCATCCCTCCCCTGTCAGCAGCTCCGCCGCCCGCACCGTGTGCGCCATCAACACCGAGGACGTCACGGCGCCCACGCCGCCGGGCACAGGGGTGATGGCGTCCACCACCGGCTCCACCGCCGCAAAGTCGGCGTCGCCGCACAGGGCGGAGCCGTCCCAGTTCACGGACACGTCCACCACCGTCTGTCCGGGGCGCACATGTGCCGCCGTCAGGCTGCTGCGCACACCGGCGGCGGTGATGATGATATCCGCCTGCCGGGTCAGCGCCGCCGTATCCGGCGTTCGAGAGTGGCATACCGTGACGGCGGCATCTTCCCGCAGCAGCAGCATGGCCGCAGGCCGTCCCACCACCGCCGAGCGTCCGACGACCGCAGCGTGCTTCCCGGCCATCTCCACCCCGTAGTACCGCAGCAGCTCCACGCACGCCTGCGCCGTGCAGGGCGCGAAGCCCTGTCCATGTCCGGTATACACGCCGGCGGCGCTGGCCGGCGTCATGCCGTCCACGTCCTTGCGCGGGTCAAGGCAGGCGCAGATGCCGTCCTCCTCCGCCCGCAGATGGGGCGGCAGCGGCCGCAGCAGCAGGCAGCCGTGTACGCTGCCGTCGCCGTTGATCTCCCTGATCGCCTCCCTGACATCGGCGGCGGTGGCATCCGCAGGCAGCGCCCGCAGCTCCACCTCCACGCCACACAGCGCGCCCCGCTTTACTGCGCCCCGTATGTACGCGCCGTCGGCTTCGTTTTCGCCGCAGCGCAGGATCACCAGCCTGGGCGAAACGCCCCGCTGCCGCAGCGCCCCGGCGCGGCGGGCGGTATCGGCGGACAGTGCGTCCGCCACGGGCTTGCCAGTCAGTATAACAGCCATGGCGCGTCCCTCCTCTTATCAGGTCAGTTGTTCACGGACGGCGCGGAAAATCCGCTCGCCCTCCGCGCCCCGCTCCAGCAGGGCAAAACACCGCTCGTTCAGCCGCTGTGCCGCCGCCCGGTCGGTCATGGTCTTTGTGTTCACCAGCACGTTCAGCGACGCCGCCTCCAGCGCTCCCTTCAGGATGGCCGCCGCGCACCCCGCGTCGGACACCGCCAGCCGGGAGCCGATATCCGCCAGCCGCCCTGCGGCGTCCAGCGCGTCCGCGCACAGCTCCATGATCCGCAGCGGCGCGGCGCAGGCCGCCTCCGCCGCACGCTGCATGACGCTCTCCCGCGCGGGATCGTCCTTGGGTATGCCATAGGCGCGGCGCAGCGGCAGGAAGCCCTCCGCGTCCGCCGCCGCCTGCTCCAGCAGCTCGTCCTGTAAAGCGTTTGTCCTTTTCAGCAGCTGCTGTATCTCGGTTTCCACAGCTTCATATCTCTTTCTTCCCGTGGTCAGCGATGCCACCATACCGCACAGTGCCGCGCCCACCGCGCCGCACAGCGCGGCGGCTCCGCCGCCGCCGGGGGTCGGCTCTCCGGAGGCCAGCACCGCCGTGAAATCGCGGCAGCTTCGGTTCATATCATCCATACTCTCACCTCAGAACAGTCCCCGCACCTCGCCGGTGGCGGTGTCCACATCAATGCGCCGGTACGCCGGGTCGGAGCCGGTACCGGGCATCATGGAGATGCTGCCCGCCACGGGGCACAGGAACCGGGCGCCGCTGTATTCCAGCACGTCCCGCACCGGCAGCCGCCATCCCGTAGGCACGCCCTTCTTCGCCGGGTCGTGGGACAGGGACAGGTGCGTTTTCACCATCATGGTGCAGTAATCGGCGTATTTCGGGTCGGATTCGAACCGCTGCGCCTTCTCCAGCGCCAGCGGCGACCAGTCCACGCCCTCCGCGCCGTAGACCTCCCTGGCGATGCGCTCCACCCGCTCCCGCAGGGGCATGTCGTCCGGATACAGGAACCGCAACTGCGACGGCTCCTCGCAGGCGGCCATCACCTCCCGCGCCAGCTCCTCCGCGCCCGCGCCGCCATAGCGCCAGTGGTCGGACACGGCGCAGCGCAGGCCGTGCTCATGGCAGATGCGCCGCACCAGCGCCAGCTCCGCATCGGTATCGGTATAGAACCTGTTGATGCACACCACCGGCGTAATGCCGGACTTTCGGATCGTCTCCGCATGGTGCAGCAGATTGGCACAGCCCGCCTCCAGCAGTGCCAGATCCTCTTGGGTATACGCCTCCGGCAGCGGGCGTCCGGGCACCACCTCCGGCCCTCCGCCGTGCATTTTCAGCGCGCGGACGGTGGCCACCAGCACCGACACATCGGGCTTCAGCCCCGACAGGCGGCACTTCACATTCCAGAACTTTTCAAAGCCGATGTCGGCGGCGAAGCCCGACTCGGTCACATGGTAGTCAAACAGCTTCAGCCCCAGCCGGTCGCCGATGACGGAGGACTGCCCGATGGCGATGTTGGCGAAGGGCCCCGCGTGTACCAGCACCGGCTGGTGCTCCACCGTATAGCACAGCGTGGGATTAATGGTGTTCCGCATCCATGCGGTCATGGCGCCCGCCACCTCCAGATCCTCGGTGGTCACAGGCCGCCCCTGCTTATCGTAGGCCAGCACGATCCGTCCGATGCGCTCCCGCAGATCCTTCAGATCCCGCGCCACGGACAGAATGGCCATCAGCTCCGAGCTGACGGCGATGTTGGCGCAGGTGTCCATGGGATAGCCGTCCATCTTCCCCTCGCCCAGGCCGATGCGCATCCTCCGCAGCGCCTGACAGCAGAAATCCAGCACGAAGCTCCACTGCACCCGCGCCGGGTCGATATCCAGCCGCCGCAGCCCGCGCCTGGCCAACGTCTCGTCGTCATAGTTGCGCTCATGCTGCATCCGGGCGTTCAGCGCGGTCATGGCCAGATTGTGGGCGTTCATGATGTCGTTGATGTCCCCCGTCAGTCCCAGCGAGAACTCGGTCATGGGGATCAGCAGCGCGTTGCCGCCGCCGGCGGCGGTGCCCTTCACGTTCATGGTGGGGCCGCCGGAGGGCTGCCGCAGGCAGCCGCCTACGTTGGCGCCCAGCCGTCCCAGACCCTCGATCAGTCCCAGCGACGTGGTGGATTTCCCCTCGCCCAGCGGCGTGGGCGTGATGGCTGTCACCTCGATATATTTCCCATCCGGCCTGTCCTTCAGCCGCTCCATAATGCGCAGGAAGTCCAGCTTGGGCGTCTTGCCGTAGGGCAGCAGCTCGCCGGGCAGCAGTCCCAGCTTTTCCCGGAAGTGCTCCACACCGGGCAGGGCACGCTCCGCCGCCGCGCCGATCTGCCAGTCCTGATAGACGGTGGGGTCGAGCATCGTCCTGCCTGTGCCGTCCGTATAAGCGCCGTTTTCAAATGCAAATGCCATGCCGCGCCCTCCTTGCTGTGTTGCCATATATCTTGGTGTTTATCAGACATAATTATACATCATGCTGTGGTTGGTAGTCAACAGCACTCTGGCATATCCGTACAATAATTTTCCTTGCAATTTCGCCCGTCCGGCTGTATACTGTCCTCAGCCGTGTAGGGATGGTGCGTTAAGTGCCGGACGGATGGGAGGCTGCCGCCGGACGAAGGAGCGCTGCTCCGCGATACCATTCCAGCTTCCACGGCACGTTTCTGTCTGTCTATCATGGTGACACCTCCCATCCCTGTGATAAGGAGGTATTTTTTATGCGCAAAAATGAACTTGTATGCTCCCGATCGCCTGTTTTCGACGTCTACGCCCTGTCCGTCTGCGCCCTGCTGACGGCGCTGAGCGTGGTGCTGGCGCGGCTCCTGACGGTGATCCCCAGTGAGGTCAGCCGCTTTTCGCTGGAAGCGGTGCCCATCATCCTGTCGGGTCTGCTGTTCGGAGCAGTTCCCGGCGCGCTGGTGGGCTTTGCCGCCGACCTGATCGGCTGCCTGTTCTCCCCCTTCGGCTACAACCCCATCTTCTGCCTGCCGCCCATCCTGTACGGGCTGTGGGCGGGTTTGCTGCGCCGGTATGTGTGGCGCAGACCCACCGTATGGCGGGTGGCGCTGGCGGTGTTCCCCGCCGCCGCGCTGGGCTCCGTCCTGTGGCAGAGCATGGCGCTGGCGCTGGTATACGGCGGCGCGGCCAGATGGCCGTATTTCCTGACCCGATTGGCGGCGCGCAGCGTGCAGTTCGCCGTCACCGGCTGCATCGACACGGTGCTGGTGTGGCTGCTGGCGCGGCGGAACGCCCTGTCTCCGGTGTTGCGCCGCATAAAAACGAAAGGAAGTGAGCACCGTGACGCTTGAGGACGCCCTCTCCTACATCCACAGGGTGGACTGGCGGGGCAGCGTACCGGGTCTGAGCCGCATCGACACGCTGCTGGGCATGCTTGGTCATCCCGAACGAGCTGTAAAGTATATTCACATTACAGGTACCAACGGAAAAGGCAGTACCTGCGCGATGCTGGCCGCCATCCTGCGGCAGGCCGGGTACAAGACCGGTCTGTACACCTCCCCCTACATCTTCCGCTTCAACGAGCGGATGCAGATCAACGGCACGCCCATTTCTGACGATGCGCTGTGCGCGCTGGTGGAGGAATTACAGCCGCTGGCGGACAGCATGGCCGACCATCCAACGGAATTCGAGCTGGTAACGGCCATGGCACTCACATGGTTCGCGCGGGAAAGGTGCGACATCGTGGTGTGCGAGGTGGGCATGGGCGGCGAATTCGACGCCACCAACGTGATCCCCTCCCCGGAGGCGGCGGCGCTCACCAACATCGGTCTGGATCACACAGCGGTGCTGGGCGATACGGTGGAGCAGATCGCCGCCACCAAGTCCGGCATCATCAAGCCCGGCTGCCACGCCGTCCTGTACCCCTGCGCGCCCTCCGTGCGGGAGGTGGTGGCGGCACGCTGCCGCGCCGCAGGCGCGCTGCTGACCGTGGTGGATTTCGGTGTCATCCAGTCTGTCAGCGATTCGCTGGACGGGCAGGTGTTCCATTTCGGCGCATACCGCTCACTGCACCTGCCTCTGCTGGGCGCGCACCAACTGCGCAACGCGGCGGCGGCTCTCACCACCGTGGAGGTTCTGCGGCGGCGGGGCTGGCACATCAGCGAGGACGCTGTGCGGCGGGGCTTGGCCTCTGTCACATGGCCGGGTCGGTTCCAGGTGGTGCGCCGCCGCCCCACGGTGATCCTGGACGGCGGCCACAATCCCCAGTGCATGGAATCGCTGGCGGCGGCCATCCGGGAGTACCTGCCGGGACAGCCGGTGACCATCCTCACCGGCGTGCTGGCGGACAAGGACTTCGGGCAGATGTACGATGCCCTCGCGCCGCTGGCCGCCCGCTTCATCACCGTAACACCCCCTAACCCCCGGGCGCTGGATGCCGGAGAGCTGGCCGCCTTCCTGCGGCGGTACGGCAAACCGGTGACGGCCTGCGGCTCCGTTGCCGACGGAGTACGGCAAATGCTGGCGGACACGCCAAAGGACGGCGCAGCCGTCTGCTGCGGCTCCCTGTATCTGCTGGGCGATGTGGTGCAGGCGCTGGAAACGATATAAAAAAAGAGACGGCTGCGCCGTCTCTTTTTTTGCCTGTCAGCCCTCGGCCTTCTCCACATGGAAGCCGTAGGTAGTACCCGCCTCCGGCGCCGTGTAGTCCACGCCAGTCATGGCGTACTCTCCGTTCACATAGAACGCCCAGTACGCACCGTCCTTGTCATAGTCCGCCGTCTCGCCGTTCACGGTCTTGACGTACAGGCCGTAGTCGGAGTCCTCGCCGGCGATCACGCCCAGCTTCAGCAGCGCCGCGCCCACCGTTTCCTCATCGGTGTTGACGGTGAATGTCACGCTCTTGCCGTCAGCACCCTGCACCTCCACGGTGATGGCCGTAGCGCCTGTGCCGATAACGGCGCCATCCGCCACAGGCAGCTCCACCTTGCCATCGTCCTTTGCGGCCTTCTGACCGCAGGCGGCCAGCGCCAGCAGCATGATGACTGCCACCAGCAGCACCATAAGCTTTTTCACAGTATTCTTCATTTTCCGTCACTCCTTATCACAAATTCCTATCAGCAGGCAGCCCCGCCGCACCGCGACGCGCACCGCCTGTCCTATGAAGTGGTTGCTGACGCCCAGCGGGAAATCCGCCGTCAGCGCCGCGTCCGCCAGCGGATACTGCGCTCCCTGAATGGTCACGCCCTCCGCGTCCGCTCCCAGGCAGAACACCGACAGAATGCCGCTCTTTTTCGCCGGAAGCATGATCTCGCCGCCGTCGCAGATGGCGGTGAACCGTTCGCCGCTGCCGTACAGCCAGCCGCGCCCGCCGTGGCGGGCGATGTAGGCCAGCGTCTGCATGTTGGCCAGCGTGTGATCGGTGCGCCGCCCGCCCATACCGCCCAGCAGGTGAAACTCCGTCTCGCCCCGGGCAAAGCCCTCCTTGACGGCGCGGATCATGTCGGTGTCGTCCTTTTCCACCGGCAGCCGGAGAATGTGGTCGAACTCCGGCACCGCGTCCAGCGAGTCGAAATCCGCCACCAGCAGCGACGGCGTAAGGGACAGCTCCCGGCAGACCCGCCAGCCGCCATCGGCGGCGATGACCGTATCCGTATCCCTGACAGGCACCGGCAACCCATAAAAGCTGCCTGCGCCGATAATAAAGCAGGCCATGATGGTTCCTTTCTGTTCGCAAATTCAACCGATATATCGCCGCAGCCGGGCGGAGATATACCCGCGCCCGTCGGCGGAGATTTTCGTCCCAGCGATGGCGAAGCCGTGCCGCCATACTTTGTGTATGGCAAGCGGATTCGACGCAGCTGGGGCGGAAATAACCCCGACGGGGGTTACATCCACATGGCGAAAAGCCTTAATACCGTCCCCATCACCCTTCTCCACACAGGCCGCTGCGCCATGCGCTCCGGCGTCATCAGTGCAGAGCGGGACATGGTGTTGTCCATGTCCTCCAGCAGCGCTTCGATGGCGGGCACGCCGTAGAACACCTCGCCGCATTCGAAGTGCAGCTGGAAGCTGCGGTAGTCCATGTTCACCGATCCGGCGAAGCCCACCTCCCGGTCAGCCAGCACGGTTTTTCCGTGTATCAGGCCAGGTGTAAAGGTATATATCTTCACATGGTGCTCCATTAGCTCGGAGAAGTAACTCTCCGCCACCAGATAGGCAAACTTGTGGTCGGGGATGCCGGGCATGATGAGGCGCACGTCCACGCCGCTGTCAGCGGCCAGGCAGAGCGCCTTGAGCATAGGCTCGTCGATGGCCAGATAGGGCGTGGTGATATAGACCGTGTGCCGCGCCCGGCTGATGAGCTGCAAAAACAGATCCTCCGCCGCGTTGTTGGGATTGTCGTCGGGGCCGTCCACCACCGTCTGGCAGAAGCCCTGCGCCGCGGGATGGTGCAGCGGGCGGTAGTAGTCGTACTCGTGCTGTACCCCGCCGCCCATGCGCTCCCACATCTGTAAAAACTCCCGGGTCAGGCCCCAGGCGCCCTCGCCCTCCAGCCGCACACCGCAATCCTTCCAGTAGCCGAAGCGCTCGATGAGATTGGCGTATTCGTCGGCGATATTGGCGCCGCCGGTATAGGCCACGTCGCCGTCCACGCAGGTGATCTTCCGGTGGTCGCGGTAGTTGAAGTACAGGCGGTTGACATAGTGGTGAACGGGGTTGAATACCTTCACCTCCACGCCGGCGTCCTGCAGCTCCTCCACCTTCTCGTTGGGCATACGCATCATGCTGCCGAAGTCGTCGAAAATGAGATTGACCTCCACCCCCTGCCGGCTCTTGCGGCAGAGGATCTCCGACAGGCGATCCCATATCTGCCCCTCGGCCATGATGAAGTACTCTATGAAAATGAAGCGCTGGGCGGTGTCCAGCACCGTCAGCATATCGTCGAGGTATGCCTCACCGGTGGGCAGATAGTGCAGCTGCGTGTTCCGGTAGAGCGGGAATCCCTTTCTGTCGAGATAGGCGGCCACGGGGTACCACTGAGGCGCGGTCTGCCGCAGCTTCTCCAGATTGGTGCGGGCGAGCTCCTGCTGCGCCAGCGGCTCCTCGATGGGCACCG
>OCHK01002447.1_pt1 | contig 12348 bp, 14 predicted proteins | sample 1538551 | NCBI WGS metagenome assembly OCHK01 (sample SAMN04571707, study PRJEB22368) | human gut metagenome | biome: human gut; material: stool | host: Homo sapiens | place: Luxembourg | collected 2012-08-31
CTGCACGGCATCTCGCTCGCGGACGACCGCTTTGTTGGAACGAGTTTCTTCCGCACGAAGCTCGTCGGCCTCGATTTCACATCATGCCAACTCGAGGGTATTGCCATATCGGATGCCATGACCGAAGTATATGGCGCGAAGCTCGGACTCTATCAAGCTGCGGCTCTGGCCCGACGCCTTGGTGTCATCATTGAGGAGTAGCCAAGCCAGCCTCAAGTATCACAGATGCTTCAAGTTCGTACGATAATGGCGCAGCCTATCCTCCCCGATCTCCTCGATCACGCGGTCGAGCGTTGCAACGATTTGCTCGCGTTGCTCAGGCAATCTGCCTTGCAGCATCACAGGATTCGATGCGCCAAGCATGGCGAATTCCACGGGAATCTCCAGATTCTTCACAAGAGCTTTGATCTCCTGATACTTCTCGATCTCCGTTTCTTCTTCCCAGTTGCCAGTAATAATCTCTTGGTAAAGCTCGGAGTTCTTATAGATGGTGAGCATGTTCGCGCCAATAAGAGAAGGATGCGTTTGATTACAAACCGCCGCCGTAAACCGAGCACCTTCAATGCCGCACCCTTTCCCTGAGATGCCCGCAAGGTAGAAAAACGCATAGGCGATATCCGCCGCATCGAGGCGTGCGCATTGTGCAACAATATCTTGCGCCACATACCCTTTGTTCATGAAGGCAAGGGCGGCATCGTCTCCCGTTTCTATTCCAATGGTAAGGCCGGTATATCCCGCTTCGCGAAGCGCCGCGAGCTCCTCGTCTGTTTTTGAAGCAATATCGGTCACGCGCGCGAAACAACCGATCGTCTTGCACGTTGGGAAGTGCTCATGAATGAGACCAGCGATCTCGAGCAGACGTTTTGATTTCAGAGCGAACGGGTTTGCACCCGCCAAAAAGACGCGACAGCGTTTAGGCGCAGGCAAACTGAAAAGGTGTGACTCGATCTTCGACAGCGGATCGTGAAACCATGTCTGCGCCTCAAGAAGATCGGATTCTATGGTGGAGAGTTCCGATGCTTTGAATTTGAAGGGAAGCTCGTCGTAGAGCGTGCAGAACTTGCAGGCGCGGTGCGTGCAACCCGCAGTCGCTTCCAAGATGAGTGAATCAGCCTCATAAGGTGGTCTCCAGATGGTTCCTGTGTAATGCATGATATGCTCCTTGCTTCAGATTTCCATATGACGATTAGGCTTTCCGCATCCATCATGCAAATGAAGCTTTAGAATTGAAAGTACTGATATTTTTTGCAGTACATAGGAGTTACGTCTATGGCAAGAAGAAAGGGCGAAGAGGTAGAGCGCTGCAAATCGGTCTCCACACTCCAGCGCATGATCGGTGGCAAATGGAAGATCGAAATACTCTTCTACATCGCGCTCAAGGATGTGAGGCATTTCGGGCAGCTTCGGCGCTGCATCGGCAATATCTCCGAATCCACACTCTCCAAACAGCTTAAGGAGCTTGTCGAAGACGGATTCCTTGAGCGCATCGATTACGGCGAAGTGCCGCCGCGCGTCGAGTACAAGTTGACATCTCAGGGCGAAAGCTTCGTCCCCATTCTGTTAGCCATGAAGCGGTGGGGCGAAGAAGAGCTGGGATTGTGACGGTTCGCCTCTATCGCAAACTAGCAAGAAAGAAGGACTGCACCCATGGATATCGATACCTGGATGAATGATCTTATCGAACAATTGAGGATCGGGTTCAAAGAGAGGCTCGTGCTTGTTGGACTACAAGGGAGCAGGGCTCGGGGCGAGCAACGCGAAGACAGCGACATCGATATCGTGGTCGTTATAGAAGACCTAAACGCCCATGACCTCGCCTCGTATCGCAGCGTCGTTCAAAGGATGCCGCATGCTGAGCTTGCTTGCGGGTTCGTCGGGTCGCCCGACGTACTTGCAGCTTGGCCGCGACATGACGTGTTCAACCTGGTGAACGACACTAACATCAGATACGGTTCATTCGACTTCATGGACACAAAGTTCACCGCTGAAGAAGCGAAGCTTGCAGCTGATGCATGCGCGTCCGGGATCTACCACGCGCTTTGCCATACAGCGGTGTTCGAGCCGAACATGCTTCCAGACCTATTGCAAGGCTGCTTGAAGTCAGTATTCTTCGGGATTCGCGCAAAGCATTTTGCCCAAACGGGAGAGTTCGTGAACAGCCGCGCACAGCTATCGGACCTAGCAAACGACGACGAAAAGAAGCTCTTGCAAGCCTACAACGGAGACGCACAGATGGATAACCAAGAACTTGCAAGCAGACTTCTTCAATGGTCCAACAACGAATTAGTAGGAAGGGAAATTCATGACCGTAGAAAGAGCTAAAGAGCATTTGAGAGAATATGGTCGCGATCTCGATGTGCTGGAATTCGACGTTTCGAGCGCTACCGTCGAGCTGGCGGCGAAGACGAGACCATCATCAGCGATTGATTGCTCCATCGGTCGGAAAGCAGCCGCATCGGCTTCTGGGTCGTAGTAGCATTCTCCTAGAACCACCCGGAGCCATTTTCCGGGACATTTCTTAAGGGCCGTCTCGCAAGAACTATCCGAAAGGCACGAGCATGCAGTCGATCAGGAAAGTCGCGCTCATCATTGCGGGGAGCATCTGCCTTGCGCTCGGCGCCGTGGGCGTGTTCGTCCCGGTTCTGCCCACGACACCCTTTGTGCTGCTCGCGGCGTTTCTTTATTCGCGCAGCTCAAGCCGGCTGAACTCGTGGCTTGCGAGCACGTCGATCTATCGAGCTTACGTCGAGCCGTTCAAGCAGAGCGGTGGGATTTCGATGCAGCGAAAGCTCAGAATCGTGTTGGTTTCTTTCGCGGTGATGGCCATAAGCGCACTACTTGTAAGGAAGTTGATCGTCTGGATCGTTCTGGCGGCGGTCGCCGTGTTCTTGCTCGTCCTGATGTTTGGGAAGATCCCTACGATTTCCAAAGAGGAGGAGCGCAGCTATGGAGCTCTCATCGACGCATCGCAGGACAAGTCTGCCTATGGTGAAGACTGACACGCTCGTGCGCTAGGCGTGACAGGGTCGCGTAGGGTGCGAAGATGCGAAACTCTAAATTATATTGGAAACTGCCATCATCAAGCTCAAGCGTCCGTGTGGGCTCAGGAGCGCCCTAAACTCACGCGTTCGGCCCAACTACGCCAACTGCCAAGAAACTGCAAGATTCCGAGCACCAGTTGACACGGGATGATGGGCTGCATCCCCACCGTCCTATCACTTTTACATCGTAGGCAGATCCTGGAAGGACTCATCGCGTTCGCCTTGCTAATCCTCGAACGCTGCGCTTCCATCATTGAATCCCACAGACACATGCATGGCATCGCAGAACGGCTTGTTCGTCGAGCTACCACAACGGCAAAGGTGGTACTCAGTCTCAACCTCATAGCCTCTCACGCGGTTGTACTCCAAATGGCCACCTTCGGGTACAGCGACGATGGCATCCTCGCTGAGTGGAACGCCTCCCTTGACGACATAGGGGTCGTTCTCGACGATGGTGATGGAAGCTTTCCCCTCCATGGCAAATCCTCTCTTTCACTCCTTTGGTGTACCGCAACTTTAACCGTGCGGAGACACGGGCGACCGCCAGCCGCCCGTCTGTTGCCAAGGCATAAAAGTATCTATGCCAACAAAACGTAGCTCTGCTCTTCTTGAGCAGCTATCACCGATATGTTGATCATCGAAGTCGAGAGCGACATAACAATGCGCAAAGAGAGATCAGAGAAGAACATCCCATACCGAGGTGGACAAAAGTATCGCCTAGAAGTGCAAATCGAAAGATTATAATCGAATAATCCCGTATTGCAAGCAAGGAAGGAATGACTCAATGACCGATTGGAAAGAGCTCTACCAGCAAAAACTCATTCCCGTGGAAGACATCGTGAAGGTCATTCCGCCACACAGCCACTGTTCGCTTTCCGATGGCGCAGCTGATCCGCGCGCGATCACGCGTGAAATCGAGAAACGCTATCAGGAATTCACCGATGTTTCTTTCATGCAGGGCCCTCCGGGTGAGCGCATCGAGATGTTCGACCCCGATATGGCTGGTCATATTCGCTATGAACCGTTCGTTGGCCCCGTTGGGCAATATAAAGATTACTGGCAAGGCGTACATGCTGGCATTTCTGACTACCTGCCCTCCTATTTCTCGAGTATCGAGCGTTTGATCCGCGACGGTCACTACCCTATCGACGTGGCTATCGTGTCGCTCTCTACCCCCAACGATCAGGGCTATTGCACGTTGGGCGTTTCTTGCAGCTACCAGCGCACAGCGATGCAATCGGCTCGGATCATCATCGCCGAGATCAACAAGCAGATGCCGCGCATGTTCGGCGAAACGAGCATCCATGTGAGCGACCTCGACTACATCATCGAAGCCGACGAACCGCTGCCTGTCATTCCGAACTCGAGCATTGGTGATGCTGAACGCCAGATCGGCGAATACTGCGCGTCGCTGATCGAAGACGGATCCACCATTCAGGCAGGCATTGGCAAACTACCGAATGCAGTGCTTGATGCTCTTTCAGACAAAAAGGACCTGGGCGTTCACAGCGAACTGTTCACTTCGAAGATGATGGATCTAGCTGAAGCAGGCGTGATCACTGCAGCGAAGAAGACGCTGCATAACGGCATCAACATTGCTACTGTTCTTGAGGGAACCAAGGAGCTCTACGATTGGGCCAATGACAATCCCTTCGTGCAGCTCTATCCCGTCGAATACGTGAACAATCCGGCGGTCATCGCGAAGAACGAGAACCTCATCTCCATCAATTCTTGCATCGAGGTCGATCTGTTCGGACAGGTTGCTGCTGAATCGTTTGGTCACAAACAAGCAACGGGCGCAGGCGGACAGGTTGATTTCGTACGGGGCGCCACCATGAGCAAGGGTGGCAAATCGATCATCGTGATCAACTCGACCGCAGCGGGCGGAAGCGTCTCAAAGATCAGCCTCTTCCTCGCGCCAGGCAGCATCGTGACCACCCCACGCAACGAAACCCAGTTCATCGTAACCGAATACGGCATCGCAGATTTGCGCGGCAAGACCAACCAAGAACGTGCAAAAGCGCTCATCGGCATCGCGCACCCCGATTTCCGTGGCGAATTGCGCGATGAATTCATGCGCTACTTCGGCTTCGACCCCCTGCGTTAAAGGAGAATATCGTGGAACTCACCAGAGCGATCAAAGAGCGCAGGAGCATTCGCCGCTACAAGAGCGATCCTGTGCCGCACGAGGTCATCCAAGAGATCCTGGAGAATGCCGTTTGGGCACCTTCCGCACAGAACTTGCAACCTTGGTACTTCTTGGCACTTACCGACCCAAGCGATCTGCGCGAGCTCTTCGATATGATGGGCACCTCGGTGTATTCGCATCGCAAACGCCTTGAGGATCGCTTCAAGAACAACCCCGAAGTGGTTGAAGAAACGCTCGAATTCCTGCAGGAGATGGGCGGCGCTCCCTGTTTGATCCTGGCATTTCTCCTGAAGCCAACGTATAGCGAAGGTATGATCCCCAGCTGCGTTGAATCGGTGGCTGCGGCGATGAACAACATCTGCTTGCTGGCGTATGAAAAGGGCCTGGGAACCTGCTGGGTTGAAGAAGTAGTGCGCGAACGAGAACGCATCGAAGCGCGTTTTGCGCCTGATAAGGGACCGCTGCTCGGCGCTGTGGTGCTTGGCTATCCCGATACCGATTCGCGTCCGATCAAGCGCAAGGAAGGTCGCATCGAGATACGCTAGACGCGATTTCCTTCTCGCACCATCTCGAACCTTTTCGTCCTAAATCACCAAGGAGACCCATGAGCAAGTACGATTCTTTATGGAAGCACATTCAGCGAAGCGGAGAAGATAGCCTCGATCTCACCTTCGATGAAATTGCTGCCATTGCAGGCCTGCCCATCGACCATTCTTTCTTGAACTATAAGAAAGAACTCCTCGATTATGGCTATGAGGTAGGCAAGATCTCCCTTAAGAACAAGACGGTCCATTTCAAAAAGCTTAAGTGACCAACTACCCGGTCGTTCGTCATCTTTCGGCATCAGCAAAGAGGGCTGCTTGGTGCGTCCTAGACAACTTCCCTTTGTCCAATTTATAGGACAGCCAAAAAGAGCCAGAAGCGTAGTCTATTACTTGTAACAGCAAGGCCCCAAAATAGAAATTCAGAGGCAGGAGCTTGTTTCACCTCTTAAGAGCATTGGATTGGAGCCCAATGAAACAAGTTCCCGCCTCTGAATTTTTACGCAAGACGGCCAACTCAGCTCGACCAAATGCCTTAATCCCTATATTTATCAATATATTCGCCATGCTTATTCTTCCAGGTTGCCCACCCATTGCACGAAGTTCCGAAAACATACTCCCCTGCAGCTGAAGGAGAAGCGAGCTCAACATCTACTTGCACAATTCCATCAACATCAATAGTTTCATTTCGCAGTTTAACGATGCCTGAAGATACTCCAGAAGTTTCTGTAGGGCTTACTATTTGTCCTCTCTTTATAATAAAAACGCCATCCTCAACGGTCATTTCTGCCTTGATTGTTTTATTGTCGTTTTTCTTTTGCTTTCTTGAAGCATAATAAACCCCATCAGGAACCATCTGCGCATTACGACGTTCAGTACGCTCCACCGTTGCCTTCTCGAAAGTTTGCTCTTTGGTTTCCTCTTGAACAGGTGGATATATTTGATCTCCCTCAAACGAAGCAAGCAGCTGAATGACCAAATTGATATCTAGAGCAAAAAGCTCCGTTCCAGCAACGCGCGATCGAGAAAAAATATCGTCTAGCAAGGTTTCTTTTTCGTCATAGTCTTCCACCTCAATTGCAAATTCACGTTTTAAACCAGTAACATTTTTATATCCATTGCTCTCAAGGTTATACATTCTGCTCTGGAACGAATCACTTCCTGTTTTACCAAGCTTAACTAAACCAGGAACAACCGTACTCATTGCGTAAACAATTCCTTTTGCCACTACTCTTCTCCCTCCAACCTGCCTTATCTTAAGAAAACAAACTTCAAGCAGACATCATGTCATACTTTGAATATCCTCTAAAATAACCCATGTTAAAATGCTTAATCAGTACTGCATATGAATTTGCAAAGGTCAACTTGCAAAAGTCTGTGATCATTCGTCGCAGAGAGTAGACTTAGGCTTTCAGATAAGTCCATTAAGAAAAAACGATTAGCGAAAGCAGAATCGCACATGAGCGAAGTTGAATATGCCGCAATCTCAATTAATGAAGATTTCTATGAACAAGCAATCATAGAGTATTTCACTACAAATCTTGGATACGAATACTTGCACGGACCAGACATTGAACGAACATCCGAAAAATACGATGATGTATTCCTTCCCGATGTGCTTCCGGTCGCTTTAAAAAGAATTAATCCGCATGTCCCCTCACAAGCCATAGAAGAAGCCATCCGAAAGATCAGCACAGTTGATTCAGGCAAGTTAGAATCACGCAATGAACAATTTCATGAATACCTTCAATCTGGGGTTGAAGTACGATATTTCGATGGCACCGAAGACCAGAACGATATTGTCTATCTTCTTGACTTTGATAACCCCGAAAACAACTCCTTTCACATAGTCAACCAATGGGCCTTCGTTGAATTTTCAGAAAAGCGTCCTGACTTATTGGTTTACGTAAACGGCATTCCAGTAGTAATGTTCGAGCTGAAATCACCTTCACGTGAAGAGACCGATGCATCCGATGCTTATCTTCAGCTTCGAAATTATATGAAACACATTCCTTCGCTCTTCGTACCAAACGTATTCTGCGTTATGAGCGATATGTCAGATACACGAGTAGGCACCATTACTGCACCTGAAGACCGATTCGTAGAATGGAAAAGTGTTGATGGCAGCTATGAAGAAACACAGCACGCCACGTATGAGACGCTTTTTGAAGGCGCGTTTCCCAAAGAACGACTGCTCGACATCATTAAGAACTTTGTTTGTTTTAACGATTCTAACGAGGACGTTATCAAAATTCTTGCCGGTTATCACCAATACTTTGCTGTCCATAAAGCAGCCAAACGCGCCGTGGAAGCAGTAGAGGGAGATGGCAAGATAGGTGTATTTTGGCATACGCAAGGAAGTGGAAAATCTCTATCAATGGTTTTCCTTGCACACATGCTTCAAGAAAAGCTAAATAGCCCCACTATCGTAATAATCACCGATAGAAACGACCTCGACGATCAGCTATATGGTCAGTTTTCTCGTTGCAAAAACTTCTTACGACAAACACCTGAAAAGGCGAAGAGCCGCAACGACCTAAAGAAACTCCTTCAGGGGCGAGAGGCCAACGGAATCATCTTCACCACCATGCAGAAATTTACTGATGGCGAAGATCCTTTGTGCGATCGAAGTAACGTCATCGTCATGGTGGACGAAGCGCACCGTGGCCAATATGGACTTACCGAGAAAATGGATAAGGAAGGCAACATAAGCATCGGCGCTGCAATGCTTGTACGAAAAGCGCTTCCAAATGCTTCCTATATAGGTTTTACAGGAACGCCAATCGCGACAGAAGATAAGAATACACGCGAGATATTCGGCGACTATATCGACATATACGACATGACCCAGGCAGTCGAAGACGAAGCTACACGCCCTGTTTATTATGAAAGCCGCGTAGTTGCTCTCCACCTAGACAAAGATGTATTAGAGAAACTTGATCGTGAGTACACGAAGTTTGCTGAAGAAGCGGACGAATCGAGCGTCGAGCGCTCGAAGCGCACCATGGCAGGACTTGAGGGCGTGCTCTCTGCCCCAGAGACAATCCATTCTCTTTGCTCAGACATCATTGAACACTACGAGCAAAATCGCGCCAATGAACTAACAGGCAAAGCACTCATTGTTGCTTATTCGCGTCCAGTCGCAATGAAAATTTACGAAGAGATCATGCGCCAACGACCTGACTGGAAAGAAAAAGTTGGTGTGGTTATGACCATGAGCAATCAAGATCCCGAAGCGTGGTTTGATGTTTGCGGCGGCAAAGAGCACAAAAAAGAAATGGAGCGTCGATTCAAAAAAGAAGACGATCCTTTAAAGATTGCAATTGTCGTTGATATGTGGCTTACCGGTTTTGATGTGCCATCACTTGCAACAATGTATGTTTTCAAGCCCATGAAAGGGCATAACCTCATGCAGGCTATCGCGCGCGTCAACCGCGTATATAAAGGAAAAGAGGGCGGCTTAGTAGTCGACTATATCGGTATTGCCGGTGCGCTCAAACGAGCAATGAAGGACTACACCAACCGCGACAAGAACAACTATGGAAACATGGATATTGCAGCAACGGCCTATCCAAAGTTTCTGGAAAAGCTCGAAGTATGTCGCGATATCCTCTATGGCTTTGACTACCAAAAAGTATTGTTCACTAATAGCAAAATGCAATTAGCTCAACTTATTAGCGAAGGCACTGATTGGCTCCTTGATCCTAGTCATAAAGAAGACATGGAAGATTTCTTAAAGCAATGTCAGCTCATGAATCAAGCTTTGAGCCTTTGCAAGAGCCTCGTATCTAAAGAAGACCAGCACGAAGCAGCGTTTCTTTCGGTGCTTCGCGTGCAAGTACTCCGCATTACAGGGCGAAACGGCAATGGCGGCTCTGGTATGACTTATAAAGAATTCAACAACCGTATTGGCGCGATTCTTGAACAGTCTGTGCAAACCGATGGCATAATCAACATCTTTGATAAGGACGAGGTGGAAATATCGCTTTTTGATGAGGCGTTTCTTGCAGAAATTTCTAATATGAAGCAAAAGAATATTGCGGTTGAGACCTTAAAACGCCTAATCAGCGAACAAGTAAAAACATATTCAAAGCGAAGTGTTGTAAAAGCAAACAAGTTTTCTGAGATGCTGCAAAAGTCCGTCAATGCTTACCTTAATGGCGCACTTACCAATGCAGAAGTGATTGACGAGCTGCTCAAAATGGCGCATGAAATGATGAAAGATCGAGCAGAAGGCGCCGAGCTTGGGCTTACCGAAGAGGAGCTTGCGTTTTATGACGCACTCACCAAGCCGCAAGCAATAAAAGACTTCTACAGCAATGATCAGCTCGTTGCTATCACGCGAGAACTTACTGAAGCGATGCGCACGAGCGCAACTATTGATTGGCAGCAAAAAGAATCTGCCCGTGCAGGCATGCGACGAAAAATTAAACGTCTTTTGAAGAAATACGACTATCCACCCGAGGGCGTGGATGACGCAATGGAAACCGTCATGGCACAATGTGAGTTGTGGGCAGATATGAAAGTGTATGCCTAGGAGAAAGTTTAAACATGGCAAAAACTAAGAAGGCAGAAAATACCGCAGATATTGGTTTCGAGGAGCAAATATGGAAGGCTGCTGATAAACTGCGCGGCAACATAGACGCTTCTGAATACAAGAATGTTGTTCTTGGCCTTATTTTCTTGAAATATATTTCAGATAAATTCGACCAGAGATACGAAGAACTAGTAAATGAGGGTGAAGGATTCGAAGAGGACAGAGACGAGTACACCTACAAAAACATCTTCTTCGTTCCAGAAAGCGCACGTTGGAAGGTAATTGCTGAAGCGGCTCACACACCCGAAATTGGCAAAATCATCGACAATGCCATGCGAGAAATAGAATCGGAAAACCCCAAACTCAAAGGCATATTGCCCAAGAACTTTGCGCGTCAAGAGCTCGATAAGCGTCGCTTGGGTGAAGTTGTTGACCTGTTCACAAATGTAAAGATGGCCGAAAAAGGTGATACCCGCGATATTCTTGGGCGCACCTATGAATACTGTCTTGCAAAATTCGCTGAAGCCGAGGGCAAGAACGCAGGCGAATTCTATACCCCGGCCTGCATTGTTAAGACGCTCGTTGAAGTTATTCAGCCTTACAAAGGGCGCGTTTACGATCCGTGCTGTGGTTCAGGCGGTATGTTCGTGCAGTCGGCAGAATTCGTAAAGCACCACCAGGGCAACATCAACGATCTCTCAATCTTTGGGCAGGAGAGCAACCCTACCACTTGGAAAATGGCCATGATGAATCTTGCGATTCGCGGCATCGATGGTGACCTTGGAGACTTCAATGCTGACACCTTCTTCAATGATTGCCATAAAGACAAGCGATTTGATTTTGTCTTAGCAAATCCGCCATTCAATCTGAAAGACTGGGGAGGAGACAAACTCAAGGAAGATCCTCGCTGGGAATATGGTATTCCTCCTGAGGGAAATGCGAACTTCGCTTGGATGCAGCACATGATTCATCATTTAGCAAGCAATGGGCGCATGGGTATGGTTCTTGCAAATGGGTCGCTTTCCAGTCAAACAAGCGGTGAAGGAGACATTCGCAAAAGGGTTGTAGATGCCGATCTGGTGGAAGGCATTATCGCAATGCCTGGTCAGTTGTTCTACAGTACGCAGATTCCCGTTAGTCTTTGGATAATCAACAAGAATAAGACTCAGAAGGGTAAGACCCTCTTCATTGATGCGCGTGAAATGGGCACTATGGTCACCCGTAAATTGCGCGAGTTCACCGAAGAAGACATCACTAAAGTTGCTGATACTTTTGATGCTTTCCGCAAAGGAGAGCTAGAAAACGAAAAGGGCTTTAGCGCCGCTGTTTCGACCGACGAAATCGCTAAACAAGACTACATTCTTACTCCAGGACGTTATGTTGGTATCGCCGATGTCGAAGAAGATGACGAACCATTTGAGGAGAAGATGGCGCGCCTAACTAGCGAACTCTCAAAGTGCTTCGAAGAATCAAATCGCTTGCAAGAACAAATCAAAAAGAACCTGGAGGCTATAGGTTATGGGTTCTAAATATGAATTCTGTTCACTGGGTGACTTAGCTGACTTCTCGTCAGGCGGGACACCTTCAAAAAAAGTAACTGCATATTGGAATGGAAACATTCCTTGGATTAGCGCAAAAACTCTAAATAAAGATGACATTTACACTTCCAATCTCTTTATTACTCAAGAAGGATTAGAAGCGGGAAGCAAGATTGCTGATGCTGGATCTTTACTTATACTTACACGCGGCAGTGGGTTGTTCAAAGACATACCCATTGGATATGTCGCGGCACCTGTTGCCTTTAATCAAGATATCAAAGCTATTTCGGTTGCTGACGAGGATCAGATAAGCAGTAGATTTTTGTTTTATGCACTAAAAAGCTGCAAATCAAGAATTTCTGAGATGGTTGAAACAACAGGTATAGGCGCAGGAAAGCTATCTACGGATAGGTTACTTTCTATGAAGCTTCCTATACCCAATAAAGAAATACAACAGAAAATTTTGAGCATCGTTCGACCAATCGACAACAGGATTAGCCTAAATAATCAGATAAATGATTATTTAGCTGCGTAACATCGA
>OCHK01002457.1_pt1 | contig 12294 bp, 9 predicted proteins | sample 1538551 | NCBI WGS metagenome assembly OCHK01 (sample SAMN04571707, study PRJEB22368) | human gut metagenome | biome: human gut; material: stool | host: Homo sapiens | place: Luxembourg | collected 2012-08-31
CGCTGTTCGCTTGCCGTGTAAACCGGCAAGCTCATGCGCTTCGCTCCTTCGGACAACCTATTACAAAGTAAAAGTGCGGTCTCAGAGTAATTTTAAGTACCCCATGGGCTCAGCTGCTTGCCTGGTCGGAAACATCTAGCTCGATCAGCGGAGAGGGCAAGGCAGCGAGGTGACTCTTTTCCGACTAAATTCGTAATTAATAAAACCCGAGAAAAGCAGCGACGCATGAGCGAATCAGTTTATCTGATTCGCGAACAGGGAAGCGGGGAACCTCGTGTCTTGCCCTCTCCACTGATCGAGCTGACGAGGGACCAAAAAGATGTCGAACGACCGGGTAGTTTGTCACCAAACGATGCCTGCGAAGTAGCGGTGATTTATAATCGGGTATGAGAAATGAACGTGCGACGAAGGCGCACACCTGCGCAGTACGAAGGATGGAAGATGGATCTTACTCCTGGAGCGAAAGCCTACGGCTTCACGGTTGAAACACACGAGAATCTGCCCGAGATCGACGGCACCGCAACCCTCATGCGCCACGAAAGCGGCGCGCGCCTGCTCTATCTGGCAAACGATGACAACGACAAAGCCTTCTCCATTGGCTTCAAGACCCCACCGGTGAACGACACGGGCGTCTTCCACATCTTGGAGCATTCGGTGTTGTGTGGTTCGGACAAGTTTCCAGTGAAGGAACCGTTCGTGAATCTGCTCAAGAGCTCGATGCAAACATTCTTGAACGCCATGACCTTCGCAGACAAGACGGTCTATCCCGTTTCGAGCACGAACGAGAAAGACCTGATGAACCTTATGGACGTCTATCTCGATGCGGTGCTGCATCCTGCCATCTACAAGCGCAAAGAGATCTTCGAACAGGAGGGTTGGCACTACGAGCTCGAGAACACAGACGCGCCGCTCACGTATAACGGTGTGGTGTTCAACGAGATGAAGGGCGTTATGTCCGACCCTGACAACGTGCTCTTCGACGCGCTCCAAGCGGCGCTCTTTCCCGATACCGCCTATCGTTTCGAGTCGGGTGGCCTGCCGAGCGCGATCCCGAACCTCACCTACGAGGATTTCCTCGACAATCACGCGCGCCACTATCAGCTGAACAACAGCTACATCACGCTCTATGGCAACCTCGACATCGACAAGATGCTCGGTTTCTTGGATGCGAACTATCTCTCCGCGAACAAAGCGCCAAAACCTGCCGGCGCGCCGAACCCGCTTGTGATCCAAGGCCCTGTTGAAGCGCTCGATGTGGTGGTCGAGATGAACACTTCGCCCGAAAACGCATGCGCGGCTCTCGGCTATGTGGTCGGTACGGCGGCAGACAACGAGCGCATCATCGCTGTCGACATCCTCATGGATGCCCTCATGGGCTCGAACGAAGCACCGCTGAAGAAGGCGCTGCTCGAGGCAGGGTTCGCGGGTGATGTGTTCGACTACATGAACAAATCGATCCTGCAGCCCTTCGTTCTGATCGAAGCGAAAGGCATTGAGGCTCAAAAAGCGCACGTATTCAAGGAATGCCTCGAGCGCGAAGTGCGCAAGCTCGTGAAGCGTGGCATCGACAAGCAGTTGATCGAAGGTGCGATCGCGCATGCGGAATTCGTGATGCGCGAAGGCGATTTCGGCACATCAACGGGCGTGATCCTGGCGGTGAATGCGCTTTCTGCCTGGCTCTACGATGATGCCCAGGCCATAGGCCCGCTGCGCTACGAAACCACGTTCGCCATGCTGCGCGAGAAGCTCGAGACCGACTACTTCGAGAAGTTGCTCGCAGAGGTGGTGCTCGAGAACGACCATCGCGCCTTCGTTGAAGTGGTGCCCACCGCCAAGGAGTCGAGTGAGGAGGCAGAGCGCCTTGCTGCCATCAAGCAGACGCTCGGCACCGCACAGCTCGAGGCTATCATGGCCGAGGCCGAAGAACTACACCGCATTCAGATGGAGCCCGACAGCCCCGAAGCACTCGCCACGCTTCCGCTGCTCGAACTCTCCGACATCGCACAAACGCCTGCGGAGCCAGAGTGGCATTTCGAGGCAGGCACGCCGTTGCCTAGCATCATCCATGAAGTGCCCACGCATGGCATCGACTATCTGTCCTACTATTTCTCGCTCGATCACGTGACGTACGATGAACTGCCCTACGTCACGCTGCTCGCGAACTTGCTCGGCAAGCTCGATACCGAACACTACACCGCCTCCGAGATCGATACGCTCTCGCAACTCTACCTGGGACGCTTGCGTTTTTCCGCCACCACCTACGAGAACGAGACACTCGCTCAAGGCATCGCGCCGAAATTCATCGTTTCTGCAAGCGTGCTGTCGAAGAATCTCGACCATGCCATCATGTTGCCGAAAGAGATCTGGGCGCACACGCGCTTCAACGATCCCGAGCGCATCAAGACCATCTTGTTGCAGCAGCGCATTTCCATGGAGCAGAATTTCCAGGCCATGGGTCACACGAGCGCGCTGGCGCGTGTTGCCGCCGGTCTCACGCCCGCAGGCAAGCTGCTCGATCAGCTCGCTGGCATCGATTTCTATCAGTTCCTGTGCGATCTGCTCGCGCACTTCGACGAACGTGCGGAGGGCCTCATCGAGAAGCTCGAAGCGGTGGCGAAGCGCGTGTTCACCGACGATGTGGTCCTGAGCTTCACCGGTACGCAAGAAGACCTGGTGCGCGTGTGGGAAGCGGGCGGGACCTTCGATCTTGAAGAGGGATTTGCTGGCTGCGAACGGACGCTCGTTGTCCCTGAGCCAGTGCCGCAAAACGAAGCCTTCATCGTGCCGAGCGACGTTTGCTATGTGGGCGCAGGCACGAATCGCACGGCAATCGAGGCGGTTCCCTTCGATGGAACGATCAATATCGTCACGCGCGTGCTTTCGTACGACTACCTCTGGAATGAGGTGCGCGTGAAGGGCGGTGCGTATGGCGCAGGCTTTAAGGCAACGCGTACGGGCACGGTCATGTTCTATTCGTTCCGCGATCCGAATCTCGATCATACGGTGGAGGTCTATAACGGCTCTGGTGCATGGCTTGCCGATTTCGATCCCAGCGAAGCGGAACTGCGCGGTTATATCATCAGTGCGGTTGCAGGCTACGATGCTCCGCTCAAGCCGCGTGCTCTCGCGCTGCGCCAGGATAACCACTATTTCGCCAGCTTACCAGCGGATTATCGTGCGCGCTTGCGTGCCGAGATGCTCTCGACCACTATCGAAGATCTTCGTGCGCGCGGCACGGCGCTCGAAGGTTTGAAGGAGCATGAGGTCGTTTGCATCTTCGGTGGCAAGGAACAGATCGAGGCATCTGATCTTGATTTGAAGATCACAACGCTATACTAGAGAAACCTCTTCACAGCCGCGCGCTATCGAACGCAGCTCGTTCGGGAAAGAGCGGCGGCGTTCTCGCGATGCCGGGTGAAGAAACAGCTTGTTGACGAAAGCCTGTAAGCCGCATTTCTGCTATAAGCTTGTGGGCAGATGATAAGGAGATTGAAATGAACACTCTTGCGCAAAATCAAAAGGTCGTCAAAGGCCTGAGCATTGCCGCGATCGTGATTTCGGCGCTGGCGATCGTTTTTAGCCTAGTGATGGTCTTCACGGCTTCGGCCACGCTCGCTTATGTGAGCGAGACTATTGAAGAGTACTCGAGCTTGAGTAGCTATTATTCTAGTTACTACTATGGCTATGTTGATCCCGACGAACTTGCTGCGATGTCGTTTGCTGCGACCGCCATGGTCGCGCTCGCGGTCTTCGCGGTCATTTCTGGTGGCTTCCAGCTCTTCGTGTCGATCTTTATCTTCCTGAAGCATAAGGACACGACGAAGCTCAAGACGCTCTTCGTGCTTGCGATCATCGCAGCTGTTGCAAGCTTGGTCGTGGGCGGCATCGTGAATATCGTGCTCTTCGTGCTCATGGCGGTGTTCATCTATAAGATGCGCAAGGCCATCGCGCCTGCTCCTGCGGCGATGAACGTAGCTGCTGCGCCTGCTCAAACTCCAGTGGCAGCGGCGGCTCCTGCAGCTGCAGCTCCCGCGCCGGCTCCAGCACCAGTTCCTACGCCAGTAGCGGCGACCCCTGCTCCTGCAACCGCTACGCCCATTCCGCCAGCACCTCCCGCTCCTGGTGCAGCACCCACTCCTGCTCCTGCACCTGCACCCGCCGAAGCGGTTGCGCCGAGTGTTCCTGTTGAAACGATGCAGGCGGTCGAGGCAGAGCTCGACGCTGAGCTGACCGAAGCTATCGCTGAAGAGACCGCTGAGGTTGCAGCTGCTGAAGCACTGGGTAGTGCAGCAGCGGATCGCGCTGTCGATCAAGCAGTCAACGGCGCAAAAGCAGGCGAAGTCGACGTGGTTGAAGAGGTTGTCGCCACCGAAGCGATCAACGAGGTCACCAACGACAAGAAGAGCGAATAGCTCTATAAGCTACAGAAGCTTGCAAGGCCAGCGGAATCCCGCTGGCCTTTTCTTTTCTCTGACCGCCCCTCAGGCGTAAGCCCCTTGTGGCAACGAGCAAGGAAAGCGGGTGGGCTTCGTTCACCGTTTTCCGTTTACAAAGCGAAAGAATCGATCGTAGGTAAAACGCTCTATACTAGTAGCGACAAAAACCGCAAGAGGGAAGGCGAACATGATGAAAACGCGCATCGGCATTCTGGGATACGGAAACTTGGGCAAAGGTGTTGAGCTGGCTGCTCGTCAAAATGACGACATCGAGCTGGTCGCCATCTTCTCGCGTCGCGACCCAAGCACCATCACTCCGCTCACTGCTGGTGTACCGGTCTTCTCGGTTGACGATATCGAAGCCCATACGAACGATATCGACGTGCTCGTGCTGGGTGGTGGTTCCGCAACTGATCTGCCCGAACAGACGCCGAAATACGCCAAGCTCTTCAACGTGGTCGATTCGTTCGACACGCACGCGAACATCCCGCAGCACTTCGCAGCAGTTGATGCGGCTGCGAAGGAGGCGGGTAAGATCGGTATCATCTCGGTAGGCTGGGACCCAGGCATGTTCTCGGTCGCACGCCTCTATGCGAATTGCATTCTGCCCGAAGGCGCGGATTACACGTTCTGGGGTCGTGGCGTTTCCCAGGGTCATTCGGATGCGATCCGTCGCGTGCCGGGTGTGCTTGATGCGCGCCAGTATACGGTCCCGGTCCAAAGCGCACTCGACGCGGTGCGCAGCGGCGCGAACCCTGAGCTCACCACGCGCGAAAAGCACACGCGCGAATGCTTCGTAGTTGCTGAAGAAGGCGCCGACCTGGCTGCTATTGAAAAGGCCATCGTTGAGATGCCGAACTACTTCGCCGATTACGACACCACGGTCACCTTCATCACGCAAGAAGAGCTCGATCGCGATCATAAGGGCATTCCGCATGGCGGCTCGGTCATCCGTACGGGCGCAACGGGTGCGAACAAAGAGAACAAGCACGTGATCGAATTCTCCCTCACGCTCGATTCCAACCCTGAATTCACGGGTAGCGTGCTCGTGGCCTGCGCACGCGCAGCGCATCGCATGAGCGAAGAGGGCATGACCGGCTGCAAGACCATTTTCGACATCCCGCCAGCATATCTGAGTGCTCGCTCAGGTGAAGAGCTGCGCGCACACATGCTCTAGTCTTTCCCAAAAACAGCCAGGGCGCGCTCGATGCGCCCGCTGAGGGCAGCTAAGGTTCACCGATGATCTTTCTCGAAAAGATAAAGCTCTACATTCCCGGCATTCTCGTTTGCGCTGCTATCGCGCTTGGCTGCACCTTCCTTGGTCAGGCGTTTCCGCTGATCGGCGGCCCGGTCTTCGGCATCTTGGCAGGCATGGCTATCGCGCTCGTGTGGAAGCGTCGCGATCGCACGAGCCAAGGCATCACGTTCACCTCGAAGAAGATCCTGCAGTATGCGGTCATCCTGCTGGGGTTCGGCCTGAACTTGGCGGAAGTGGTACGCGTGGGCGCGCAATCGCTGCCCGTGATCGTCTCCACCATCGCCACAGCGCTCATCGTGGCATTTGTGCTCTGCAAAGCGCTCCACATTCCTGAGCGCATCGCAACGCTGGTGGGCGTGGGCTCTTCCATCTGCGGCGGCTCGGCTATCGCGGCAACAGCGCCAGTCATCAAGGCGCGCGATGAAGAGGTCGCGCAGGCCATCTCGGTCATTTTCCTGTTCAACGTGATCGCCGCGCTCGTGTTCCCCACGCTCGGTAGCGTGCTGGGGTTCTCCAACGAAGGCTTCGCGCTCTTCGCGGGCACCGCGGTGAACGATACCTCTTCGGTCACCGCTGCTGCGGCGGCTTGGGATGGCATGCATCCGGGCGCGAACACGCTCGATCAGGCGACCATCGTGAAGCTCACGCGAACGCTCGCTATCATTCCGATCACCTTCGTGCTCGCGTTGTGGGGTGCGCACAAGGTGAAGAAGGCGCACAAGCAAAAGCGCGCCGAGCTGGCAGCTGCTCATGAGAACGCGGCAGCCGAGCTGGAAGGCGAAGTGCACGAACTCCACAACGAAGGCTTCAGCCTGAAGCGCTCGTTTCCGCTGTTCATCCTCTATTTCTTGCTTGCTTCGCTCATCACCACCATCGCGCTTGGTTGCGGCGTATCAACAGAGATGTTCGCGCCCATAAAGACGCTCTCGAAATTCTTCATCACCATGGCGATGGTCGCGATCGGCCTTAACACCGATCTGGTGAAGCTGGTGAAGTCAGGCGGCAAGCCCATCTTCCTCGGCTTCTGCTGCTGCCTTGCTATTGCGGGCGTAAGTCTGGGAATGCAGTACCTGCTGGGTCTCTGGTAGTTGTACCGCCGGCCTTCAGCATGCAAACCCGTGAACAAACCTGCGAACACCCCGCAAAGAAGACGCGCTGAGCAAGGCGCCTGAACTCCTTTCATAGCCTCGGGCATATCGGTCGCGTCTTGACCGATATGTTTTACTGTCTTGTCAGCTGTCTTCACATCTGCCATACTTGCTCAAAAGATTGAAGGGGATGGCTACCTTGCCAACTGATACAGAACTTGTCGCGCGCATTGAAGAGCTGAAAGCCGAGCGCGACGCGGTCATTCTGGCGCATTTCTACGTTGAAGATGCAGTCCAGGATGTTGCCGATCACACCGGGGATTCCTACAACTTGAGCAAACTCGCTGCCGATCTCGATTGCGCAACCATCGTGTTCGCAGGCGTGCAGTTCATGGGCGAGAGCGCGAAGCTCTTAAGTCCGAATAAGACCGTTATCTTGCCGAATCCGCAGGCAGATTGCCCGATGGCCCACATGGTCACGAAGGAGACGGTGGATGCAGCGCGCGCTGAATACGACGATCTTGCCGTGGTTTGCTACGTGAACTCCACGGCAGAGATCAAATCGTGGTCGGATGTGTGCGTTACCTCATCGAACGCGCTCAAGATCTGCCAGAACCTGCCGCAGCACAATATCCTGTTCATTCCCGACCAGAATCTTGGTCGCTATATCGCTTCGCTCGTGCCCGAGAAGAATTTCATCTTCAATGATGGCTACTGCCCGATCCATCAGGATATTTCGCCTGATGAGGTGCGTGCGCTCAAGGAAGCGCATCCAAACGCGCTCGTACTCGCGCATCCCGAATGCAACGCGCAAGTCTGCGAACTGGCCGACTACCTCGGCTCGACTGCGGGCATCATCGACCGTGTGGTGACCGGCGATGAGACCGACTACATCATCTGCACGGTGGTGGGTGTTGCGCATGAGATCGCCAAGCGCCTGGGAAGCGAAGCGGCAAGCAAGCAGCTTCATTTCCCCGCAACCACGCCGCGCTGCGAGGATATGTCTTCGATCACGCTCGAGCAGATCGCCGAAGCGCTCGAGAACACCACCGAAGAAGTCGAGGTCGAAGCCGAATTCGTGCCTGCGGCCAAAGAAACGCTCACGCGCATGCTCGAGCTTTCATCGTGATGCAGCTGATTGGCGGCTACGGGCGCATGCTCGGCCAGCCGCACGAATGGCAAAGATAGAACCGCGCGAGCTCACCTAAAACCGCTCGCGTTTTCACTATAAGAGGAACAGACAATGACAAACGACGAAACATATGATGTGGTCATCGCGGGCTGCGGAGCCGGCGGCCTCTACACGGCGCTCAATCTGCCGAGCGATCTGAGCATCCTGATGATCGCGAAGACCGAAGTGGACGAATGCGATTCGATGCTCGCGCAGGGTGGCATTTGCGTGCTGCACGATGAAGACGATTACCAGGCCTTCTTCGACGATACGCTGCGCGCTGGTCACGGGGAGAACAGGCACGAGAGCGTGGACATTATGATCCGTTCATCCCGTGCGGTGATCAACGACCTGATCGATTACGGTGTCGATTTCGCGCGCACCGAAACGGGCGAGCTTGCCTACACGCGCGAGGCGGCCCATTCGCGTCCGCGCATCTGCTTCCACGAAGACACTACGGGAAAAGAGATCACCACCCGGCTGCTGGCGGCAGTGCGCCAAAAGAGCAACGTCGAGATCCGCGCGTACACGACCATGGTCGACATCATCGAGCAGAACGATGTGTGCTGCGGCATTATCGCAGAAGACGCGCAAGGCGATGCGTATCGCATTCGCGCGCGTTTCACAGTCATGGCGACCGGCGGCATCGGCGGCGTACACCGCGGCGCAGAGACTACCATGGACATCTCGACGAACTTCCCGAGCCTCACCGGCGATGCGTGTCGCATCGCGCGCGAGCATGGCGTTGAGCTAGAGAACATGGATTACGTGCAGATCCATCCGACCAGCCTCTACACGGGGCGTCCGGGGCGCGCGTTTCTGATCTCGGAATCGTGTCGCGGTGAAGGCGCGATCCTGCTCGATGCGCAAGGCAAGCGCTTCACTGACGAGCTGCAGCCACGCGATGTGGTCTCAGCTGCTATTCATGCGCAGATGGAGGCTGAAGGCAGCAAGCACGTGTGGCTTTCGTTCGAGAATATCGAGCCCGAGATGATCCATCATCATTTTCCGAGCATCTATCAGAAGTGCCTTGAAGAAGGCTACGACATAACCAAGGAACCGATCCCGGTAGTACCTGCTCAGCATTACTTCATGGGCGGCGTTCACGTGGACAGCGATTCGCAGACCACCATGCAGCATCTCTTCGCCGTGGGCGAGACCAGCTGCAACGGCGTGCATGGGGCCAACCGTTTGGCGAGCAACAGCCTGCTTGAGAGCCTCGTGTTCGCGAAAAGGGCAGCGCAGAAGATCGTGGCGGACCGGAGCGCTAATGTCACGCCGTTCAAGCAGGAGATCCCAGTGTATCGTGAAGCGCAGATACTCGTTGAGCCGCACCTGCAGCGCGAAGCAGAAAGCCCGCCGTCGTTAGTCTGTTCGAACGAGAAGGAACCCTATGGATCTGGCAGCACTCAATCTTATCGCTGAAAAGCATATCCGTACCGCCCTTGAAGAGGACCTCAATCATGGCGATGTGTCAGCCGCGGCGGTAGTGCCAGCTGGCGCGCAAGCAACGGTCGAGCTTATCGCAAAGCAAGAAGGTGTGATCGCAGGACTCGACGTGTTCGAGCGCACGTTCCACCTGCTCGATCCTGCGGTATGCGTGGAGCGGTTCGTGGCTGATGGCTCTCGTGTCGAGGTCGGTCAGCTGCTCGCACGCATTTCGGGTGATGCGTTCGTCCTGCTCGCCGCTGAACGAACCGCGCTCAACTACTTGCAGCGCATGAGCGGCATTGCAACGTACACGCGCCAGATTGCTGATCTGCTCGAGGGCAGCAAGACTACGCTCGTGGACACGCGCAAGACCACGCCAGGCATGCGCATCTTCGAGAAGGATGCCGTTCGCTTGGGTGGCGGCGTGAACCATCGCTACAACCTTTCCGAGAGCGTGATGCTCAAGGACAACCATATTGCGGCAGCAGGTGGTATCAAAGCAGCCGTCGAAGCAGCGCGCAAGACGGCATCGTTCACGAGCATGATCGAGGTCGAGACCGAAGATCTTGACATGGTGGCAGAGGCGCTCGAGGCGGGTGCCGACATCATCATGCTTGACAACATGGACCACGACACCATGGCGCGCGCGATCGAGCTTATTGGCGATCGTGCGCTTACGGAATGCTCGGGCAACATCACGCGTGACAACGTGCAGACCTACATCGATCTGGGTGTTGATTTCATCTCGAGCGGCGCGCTGACCCATTCGGCGGGCATCCTCGATCTGAGCATGAAGAACTTGCGGATCGAAGCATAACGAAGCTTGTTGAGAATCAAGAGCGCAGTTCAGAGGGATAGATGGAAGCTACGACTACAAAAGGAGGCGCGTTGACCGGCCAAGAGCGAAGAGCAGAGATCATGAACATCCTGCGCCAGAGCACGATGCCACTTTCAGGTGCGGCGTTGGGCAAGCAGCTTGGTGTTTCGCGCCAGGTGGTGGTCCAAGATATCGCGCTCTTGCGTCAATCGGGCGAAGAGATCTATGCGACGAACCGTGGCTACGTGACGGGAGTGGCGAACGCCCGCCCAAAGCGTCTGTTCAAAGTGCATCATACGATCGAGCAAACCGGCGATGAGCTCAATCTGATGGTCGATCATGGGGTCGTGGTGGAGAACGTTATCGTGAACCACCGAACCTATGGCAGGCTCTCAGCTAACCTGGGTTTTCGCAATCGCCGTGACGTGGCGCGCTTCCTCAACGAACTTGCCACAGGAGCTTCCACGCCACTGATGAACATCACCTCGGGCTATCATTTCCACGAGGTGAGCGCCGATTCCGAAGAGGTGCTCGATGAGCTTGAAACCGCGCTAGGCGAAGCGGGCTTCCTTGCCGAACTGACCGAGTTCGAACAGCAGCATTTCTAATTCGTGATCTTCGGCTGGCGATCGATGAAGGAAACTTGCGGCCAGACGAAGCCCGTGTGAATGCGGTCGATCGCGATGTTCGCGCGCTTCTCCTTCTTGTGCTGCGATTCCTCCTGACAAGCATCCACGAAGCGTTCGAAGAGCAGATTCATGGAATTGCGCGTGCCTAAGAATTCGGGGTGCCACTGCACGCCGATCGTGAAGGGCTTGTCGGGGTGTTCGATGGCTTCGATCAGCCCCTGATCGTCATACGCTGCTGCACGCAGTTCGGGTGCGAGCTCGAATATCCCCTGATGATGCATGGAATTCACCTGGGTCGAATGCGTCTGCAGGATGCGCGCCAAGCTTCCGCGCGGCTCGAGCGTTACATGGTGCGAAGGCTCGGAGAAGGGAAGCGTCTGGAAGTGGTTCGCGAAATGCGTTTGCTGCTTCGTTTGCGTGGCAAGATCGAGATGTAAGCTGCCGCCATAGAAGACGTTCAGCATCTGCATGCCGCGGCAGATACCCATGATGGGCACATCGAATTCATCGCTATAACAAAGGATCAGATGCTCGAGCTCTTCGCGGCCAGGCAGATGATCGGTCACGCTCGGATCGTCTTCGGTGTCCCCATAACGCACAGGATCGATATCCTTCCCGCCGGTCAGCAGGAAGCCATCCATGTGCGGGAAGATGGTCTCGTAGGCACCAACGTCGTCCGTGACGGGAAGCAAGTAGGGTTTCGCGCCAGCAGAGCGCACCGCGAGCGCATAATGATTGATGCCGTCGTCGTACGGCTCGGGCAATTTGGTGGGAACGATCCCCACTACGGGCTTATGATGCGCGTGCGATTCGGACATGCACTACCTCCTTGCATTCGCTATCTTACTAGCAATTGCCGCAGGTGACAAAATCCAAATAGCTGCGCGCCTCATTCGCGAACGAATAGATGGTCTCAACAGGCGTTGGTTCGGCGTTGAGCATCTTGTAGCAGGGGAAGAACCGCGTGATATGCAGCGGAATGCCGCGGTCGAGCCCCGCGAGCCAGCGCGCCGCCTCCACGAGCTGTTCACGTGAATCGTTCAACCCGGGAACGATGAGCATGGTCACTTCAAGGTGCGCGGTGGCACAACCTGCGAAGGCTTCGATCGTATGCATGGTGGTAGCAAGACTGCCGCCCAGTTCGCGATAGACTTCCGCGGTGAAGCCCTTCAGATCGATGTTCGCGGCATCGATGAGTGGGAGCAGCTCGGAAAGCGGAGCATCGTTCACCTGGCCGTTCGAGACGAGCACGTTTACCTGCCCTCGCGCATGAACAGCCTGCGAACAATCGCGCACGAACTCATAGCCGACCAGCGGCTCGTTATACGTGTAGGCAACCCCAACGTTGCCTTGGGAAGCGAAAGCCGCTGCGGTATCGGCGATGGTCTCGGGCTCCATGAACCTCCAGGGCACCTCGGTGCTGCAGGCTTGCGCGATGGAGGCGTTCTGGCAGAACGCGCAGCG
>OCHK01002459.1_pt1 | contig 12283 bp, 4 predicted proteins | sample 1538551 | NCBI WGS metagenome assembly OCHK01 (sample SAMN04571707, study PRJEB22368) | human gut metagenome | biome: human gut; material: stool | host: Homo sapiens | place: Luxembourg | collected 2012-08-31
CGTTTACTTATATTTGTCTGGCTAGCCACACGAAAATTACCCGCATCCTCAAATGAATAACGTTCGATAAACTGATTCTTGTAGAACTCCGCAGACATATTAAATGTAGTTTTCTCATTACCACCTGTCATCTGTAAAAAATAGTTTTGCCTAAAAGCATTACGCCAAACCAGATCTTCCCAGTCTGTATCTGGTAGCGAAGCGGGATTATCCCAGCCGGAATTGGGATTATTAGGGAAGCCTGCCGCCAGTTTCCGGTCAATAAAGTCTGCGGTATGCAGCATATCCGGCAAATCGATCGGAGTCTCTATTCCAAAGTTTACTCTCGCATTAATAGAAAGTTTCCCTATCTTTCCTTTTTTAGTGGTAACAAGGATCACACCACCTGCTCCCCGGGCACCATAAATAGCAGTAGAAGCCGCATCCTTCAAGATCTCGATAGATTCTATATCATTAAAATTAGGAGCGCTACCCGGCACTCCATCCACGATCCACAACGGATCCGCGCCATTGATAGAAGCCGCTCCACGAATGATAATGTTCCCATTGGAAACATTGACACCAGCCACACGTCCTTGAATAACATGCGACACATCCATATTTAAATCATTAAAATCATCCGTCTTAATAGAAGCCACAGATCCCGTTACATTCGACTTCTTCTGCACGCCATAACCAACAACGACTACCTCATCCAGTTTTTGAGTATCTTCCTTCAAGTTTATCATTAAACTTGATTTTCCGTTCACAGCTACATCTTGAGTATTAAACCCAATATACGAGATCTGTAAAATACCGCTATCATTTATATTTAATGAGAAATTTCCCGAAATATCCGTTACCGTTCCATTCGTAGTCCCTTTCTCAACAACATTCGCTCCGATAATCGGTTCACCGTTACTATCCACGACAGTACCAGATACCAGCTTTACATTACCGGCAGTCTTTAAAGTTACGACAATTGAATGCCCTGTCATCGTATATTGCAAGTCTCTTTGATGCAATACGTCATCCAACAAACGCTGAATCGGCTGATTCGTCACGTTTAAAGTTACCTCCTTCTTTCCTTCCACTATAGCATCCCGATAAGAGAATATATATGTGGTTTGCTTCTCTACAGCCTCAAAAAATTGCTTTAATGTAGCATTCTTCATGGAAAGAGTGACACTTCCTGTCTGAGCTAATACCAAAATAGGATTAAAAAACAGAAATAGAGCCAAAAAAATTATATAGCTACATTGATTTTTTCTACTTTTGAACATATATTATTTTTTAAAATTGATACAATCCGTTTTATGGCTTGATCGCCATTCTCGTAAATGGAGTATTAATTGGGGAACCGGAAAATCTCGACCATTTTTCGGTTCCGTTTTTATTATGAAGAATCTTGTCGCATAAGAACTGATTTAAGGTTATACATTTTATTTTCACTCGCTCAAGGATGTATAAAGATATCATCTCCTCGTATATCATATGTAAAGTCATAATGCCTCTCTAAAAGGTCCATTACATCTACGATATATTCACTATCAAAATTTCCGGTAAATAAGTCATTCGCTAAAGAAAAATCATTCAAATGGATATTCACGCCATATCTACGCTCTAGTTTGGCCAAGACATCACTTAATTTCGTTGATCGAAAAACGAGGTCTCCTCTTAACCACGCCGTTTCAAATCGATTATCTGTTTTCTCCACGGTTATAATACCCGATTCTTTATTGAACAATGCTTTTTCATTTGGTTTTAGATAAACGACACGAGAAGGCTCTGAACAAGTCTGTATCTTGATCCGTCCCGATATCAAGGCCATTTCCATGACATTCTCCCGTTCATACGAATACACATTAAAACTTGTGCCCAACACTTCTATATCCAGATATTTTGTATGTACCACGAAAGGTTTATCCTCATTCCGAGTCACCTCAAAATAGGCCTCTCCCTCTAAATTAACCTGTCGAAGCTCTCGACCGAAATCGTGAGTGTAACTTAAGCTCGATTCCGCATTTAGTTTTAATTGTGTTCCATCCGGTAAAGTCACCCCCGATCTTTCCCCTCTATCGGCATGAACCACTAAATTACCAATACCCTCCTCCTGATTGACTGGATTGAAATATAAATAACCAGACAATACACTTAATAAAGGTATTAATAGTATTGCGGCGATACGAGCCAGTTTCCTAAACACCATAACGAATCGTTCTTTTCTCGTTCGATTTTGAATCCCGCTGAACATATCTCGTATGATTCTCTCATCAACCTCTTCAAAGGGTCGCCCATTTTCCCATAAATGAGACAATGACAACGATAATTCATCATCATCAGACAAATTAACCAAAAGCCGTAGTGTTTTCAACTCTTCCGTAGAGATCGTATGATCCATGTACTTTGAGAGCAAATAATATGTATGTGATTCCTGCATAATATCCTTTTTATAAGGTATACACATGAGCCGTTAATTTATAACATGTCTTTTTAGATGTTATAAAACATAAGAATATTATTTTTTCAATTTTATTTATCCGATAAAGAAAAGAGAGAACAGCAAAGCATACTTACCGAGCTCCTTTCTTAAAACATGTAAGGCTTGCGATAACTGGTTACGCACAGATTGTTCTGAAATAAAGGCTTTAGCCGCTATTTCTGTTATAGTTATACCTTGTTCCTTATTTAACTCAAACAGTTCTCGTTGGCGAGGTGTCAACTTTTGTTTCGCTATTTCCAGTCTATGGTTAAATTCCTCAAAAGATAATTTACGTTCAATCGCTGTTTCCTCTCCATCTCCAGACTCATTCAGTACAACATCTTCCAAAAAAAGTGGACTATTTGCCTGCCTACGAAACTCATTCAATAATTGGTTCTTGGCCATCGTAAATAGGAAAGCACTGAAAGACATATCTAAATCAATCTGTTCTCTCCGCACCCACACTTTGATAAAAGTCTCTTGTACAATATCTTTTGCAAGAGCATCAGAATGAGTCAAGTGCAATGCGAACGCATATAGGCGTGAAGCGTATGATTCATACAGTTTCGTAAAGTCTCTGTATGAACCGCTTCGTAATCGTTCTAGGTATATCCGTTCTACATCCATCTCCTCTAGCACATATTGACCGAACAAATATAAAATAAAAAAATAAGAAGAGGTTATTTCCTCTTGAAAAGAAATAACCTCTATCTACTACAAATGGTGCTTAGCCTCATTTTTCATTGATCTATAAATCTTCAATTTTCACTTGCTTGAAGGACCTGATTTTTACCGGTCCCAAAAGCCCTGACGTTCGTAAATATTTTTCAGAATCTGGAGCATCGAACTTTACGATATTCGTTTTAGTTCTTCTCTCTTGTTTAGGCAATTTACTATCTCCGATAAGGCGATTAGGCCATAAGTTGACAATCTCTATTGATAAAGTATTTTGACCTTCCTTTACATAAGGAGTGATATCAACCTCAAAAGGAGCCGACCAAGAAACAGGGAAGACATGATCATTAACTTTAATCACAGCTAGATCTTGAACATTCCCTAAGTCTAATTTCATCTTTTTATCCCTTAACTGTTCAGTCTTTATATAAAATGTATTTTCATAAATCGCTTTTCCTGAAAAATAACGGATCTCCGGATCTTCTGAATCTGTCCATGAATATAATTTATTGAAAATGACAGGTTCACTTTTACCCCAACAAGAATCAAAGCGTACAACCCAATTCCCCATTATGACATACTCCTCTATTTTCTCACTGCTTCCTATAGATAAAACACTTCCATTATTCCAATAAATTTTATAATTCCCGGGATCATATATGTTAGCGACAATATTATCTTTTTGGGTTTCAAATTCAATTGGAGGATATTGGCCAGCCTCTAAATCATCTGGGAATATTGCAGAACTACAACGCTCCACTTTCACGATATGATTATTCGTCTTCTCTGCATTCCTAAATACTACAAAAATAGAGCCTTCTGGATTAAAATGCAAAGGAATAACCGTAGTTCCGTTCTCTTCATAATAATTTAAAACAGGCCTTATGTCTCCTGTTTGTGGATTCCATAATTCAGGAACCTTTCCTGTTACCCTAAATTTGCAATTCACAAATTCATAACGATCTGGTAAAGAAGGCATATACCGATAGAAATAATCATTAATGCCATTTACAGCATACCGATTTGTTACAAAATAAATATCTTGTTCCTCTGTTCTTCGATGAATATAATCCAATAACGTTCCCGATCGACGGCTTGTATATGATAAATCAGGCTTCACCGACATAGACATTAGCACATTATTTATATCTTGCCCCCAAATTACACGCCCTTTACCATAGGTTTGTTCCGTTCTATTTACTCCATCTAGCCATCCCCACATACGATTCCGAATTTCATACAACTCTTTATCACCCTCCGGATAATTGGTTAGGCCACTCGTTCTAAGAGGAGGCTCACCAATCACAGTCATACCTTGTAATACCAACTGTTCTATTTTTCTTAAGACTTCCAAATCAATTGTCTTGTGAGGAGGTAATATTAATACTTGATACGACATTCCATCCGGCAAACGTATTTTCCCTTCAGAAAAAGAAAGCCTATTTAAAATCACATCTTTTGAGCATTTATCCCAGTCATACCCAAAATTTAGATCGTCTACCTCCTCTTTCAGAAAAACCATATTAGGGACATCATCTCCTGTATAATAAAGAACATCTGCCACAAATAATCCTTGTTGAAGCAAATAAGAACACCGATCTATATAATCTACAAAATCTCCAGCCTGCTCCCACCAAGTTACATTTGGATTTAAATGTGTTCCCGCAAAATATTCATTTCCGGGCACGCCATACTCTTTTGGAGAGGAAACAAACGCATGCCAAACTAAACGATTAACCCCTGAACAAAAAATTCGATCTAGAATTCCCTTTAAATCTTTAGGGGATCGTTCCCATTGGGGGCCAATACTCGTTGGTCCTTCAGCTTCCACAAATCTCTTTCCATTCGTATGTGCTACACAAGCACTTTGTCTAACTGATAGTCTCGCTCCCTCAGACGCAACATGAGAAATAGATCGTGCCCAATATTCACCATGAGGTATATCGCTAATACTCATTATCTGTAACGCATCAACAGGAGTATAACAAGGGCCTCCCGATTCCGGGTCAATCATCATTCCATGTTTATGAGCCAACTCTTTGAATAACATATAATGATTCTCATAGATACAATCACTCACAGTTCTTCGAAGGTCTTGTAAAAAACGATTTGAAAGTTCTGGACTCTCTACAATGCGACCAGTCATAACCGGAAGATAAGGAAATATATCATATCCTCGATATTTCTTAAATTCTTCGGGGAAACGATTTGTCCAATTCACGACTCCCATCTCCCAGCTATCCGTTTGAAGAAAACGAACACTATTACCGGCCTCTTTCGCCGTATAAATCAATGGTTCTATGACAGTTTTACTGAATACATCAAAAGCTTCCGCACTTAAGTGATCTACCGATAGACCTTCCCACCCATCACTTGTTGTCGAAGTACGCACCCCCGTACAAGTCCAGCCATACCGTATAATAGTCCAATTACCTTCTGGAGCATCCCAATTTAGAGTTTCTCCATCAAAAAAATCTGTCAAATCCAGAATCTCACTTTTCTTTATCACTTCTGCATTTGAGTCAAAAAGGAATCCCTCCCTCAATTTATCTAGCGGAAATATTTCTTGAAAACCAAGCACTGAGTTAAATGATTTAGCAGACCAATAAGGAATTGCCTCATCCTTTATCGGTGTGCCTTCTGGCAACTGTTTCACTGCTTGAACACAGACATCACGATACAAAAGATTTGATTCTGGAAGTGCTAATTTTATATGAAGTATCTTTCCACCACTAATATTACACTCAGAATATGTTAACTTTTTCAATGCATGTTCCGGGGTTATGGAAGGTCCTCCCGGATTCCAACCACTTTGTACATTGACACACAAACTTATCCCCAGTCGATCAGCCTCTCGTACCGCATGTTTATATAAACCCATCCAATCAGGAGACATAAATACTGGTCCATGTGCTGTTTTCGTAGCGATCTCGTAACTAGAGCTTCCCGCATCAATTAATGTAGCGGAACCATATCCCTTAGCTTTCATTTCTTCAAGATCTCTTGTTATAGACTCTTTGGTCGCCATACTATTTATCCACCACCAATAACAAGACATCCGAGCTTCCCCCGGTGGGGATTTAAACTTCTCCATAAGTGTATTATCATCTATTCGCAGAATAGGTGCCAATCCAAAATCTGACTGTCCCATCATATCTTGTATACAGAACAATCCTAATATTATCAAATAATTAATTTTCATATTCATAGATCTATCAGATTTTGTCCAGAATGAAGAACTAGGGTTTGTTTATTCCAGATGAAACGACCAGACAAACCCTCCGGCAATACAATTTTACCATTAATGCCTTTATTTTCCCTTTCTAATATTATAGAAATATTTCCTAATGGATGAGGTATTTTTCCCTCTACTCTATTCAAACAACCTAAATGGGGCTCTATTTTTACAGAACGGAAACCTGCTTCTGCCGGCTCCACTCCACAAATTGTCGCTAGAAAATCCAAAACGGGACTTGCGCTCCAAGCATGGCAATCCGAACGGCTAGGCTCCGGATTCTCCGCAAAAGTGGTTAATCCCATACCCAACATATCTTGCCAAGGTTTCAACATAGATACATATTGATCAGCTAAGCCCACTTTCTTTAAAGCCCGAAACAAATAAAAACGATAATAGAAAGTTGCCTGAATTAAAGAAGAAGTCGTATCTAAGCGTGTCAATAAGTCTTGCTGAAGTTTAACAGGAATAGCATCAGACAATATCCCCATTATGTTAGCATGTTGGCTATAACTTGTTTTCAATATATCATCACATAACAATTGTTTTTTTTCAACCCAGCAATGCTTCCATGTATTTTCACATAAAGAAATCCGTAATGAGTCATATTGAGCGGCCAAATCTTTCTCACCAAAATGATCCAGTAATTCCACGGCATCCTTTAATGTATAAGCTAACTGCAAAGTAAGGATAGAGGACCCGCCAGTCATTCCTCCCGGAGGAACTCCACCTGTCGGTTTATCTTTGCTCCATGGCCATTGAGTTGGCCAATCCACAAAATTCCAATGAGGAATAGCCCCTAGCATCCCAGTTTCCTTATCCACTTTATCCGCAAACCACTCCAGTATTGTTTTCACCCCTGAAATACAGTTTCTCACAAAAGCAGGATCATCACGATACATCCAATAATCATGTACCATATTAATCCAGTATAAAGAGAATGGTGGAATATATTGAGGAACACGGCTCGGATAACGACTTGTCGTAATTCCCTCGTAAGAACGAGAATAATCGTACATCTTAATTGCTTTTCGCATTAAACGATCATCCCCATCTACGTAAAGAGAAATAAGAGCTTGAATACGTGTATCGCCCACATATTGTAACTGCTCATAATATGGGCAATCAAAATAAGTTTCGTGCGCACATAAACGTGCCGTACGCCAACCAGTTTCCCAAATTTGTTTCATAAAATCCAGATCGCAATCAAAAGAAGCATTTTCTTTAAATGGATATCCTGTATACATACCATACAAATCATGGAGAACTAAAGGCTCATCCTTAGTCTCGATATCCAGTTTAATATACCGATAAGTCCTAAACCATAAAGGACGGAAAAGACGATTCGAGCCTCCATCCGGATAAAATTTATCCACAAACCCTATGACATCCCGTCCATCAATCTCATTTCTGTTCGCTTTTTCTCCGTCCTTAAACATGGCTTCACTATAAGTAAACTTCACTAGACTATTCTTCCCCCCCGAAACAATCAATTCAGGATAAGCCGTTGTCAAAAAATCCTGATCAATCAAAAGAGATATCTTCTGATTTGCTGGGACTTTAAGCTCCGCTTTACCTTTTAAGAAATCAGATGGCAAATCAATACCTTCCGCCCTACGTATTCGGTTCATACGTAATAAAGATTCTTCCATAAATGGAATATCTCTTTTGCATAGTATCCAATCATATCCAGAACCTATTCCATAAGGTTGTCCACGGCCTATCGTACGAACCTCTATCCAGTCGGTATCATTATAATCCAAATTTTCCCAGCCCCATGGATATAATGACGCATTCAAAATATCACTGCATCCAACATCTTGTAAATACTCTATAGAAGGAGAATAAGCAGGATCATGATAAACTTTCCAAGATTTATCCGTGTTTGCTTGTACCTCCAAAGAAGAGTTTCCTTGTACAATCAAACCTGTCTTCAGAGTCATCTGTGCTCCCGGAGTATAGCTTCCAAAGTTCCAAACCAACACAGCTAATACATTTTTCCCGGGTCTTAACAACGACGCAATATCTACCGTATCAAAATACCAGTGATAAATATCCCCCCTTGCCGGTCCCCAACAAACCGGTTTCCCATTTACAAATAAACGATATCTATTATCAGCCGATATATTTATAATAAAAGAATCTAGTTGACTATCTAATGTCAATGTTTTCCTAAAGTGATAAACGCCGTAATCATATAATGAACTTTCCGGACAAGTAATCCATTCTGCTTCCCAACGTTCTTTTAACAATACAGGAGATGGTTCCGCACTATATTGATTTTGTCCTTTCACAAATACCGAACAACATAGCAAAATCAGTAATAATATAAAATATTTCATTGTACAATCCTTTTTAATTAATTAAAAATCAACAAAGATATCGGGCCTATAAGTCCGGCTTTAGGGTCTCCACGATAGGGCGTTGGCTGAGTTTGATAATGATTAGCTAATGTACTATAAACCAACACCTCAATTTCATTTGCACTTTCCTTTAGGAATTGGCTTATCTCCACTTTGTATGGAGGACTCATTAAAATCCCAGCAGAATGGCCATTAACCTTTATCTCACAAGTAGCTACCACGTCCCCTAAATCCAATAAAACTTTTTTATCTGAGCATTTCTTTGGTAAACGAACATTTTGTTTATAAATCATACCTCCAGAATAGCAACGTAGAGCTCCCGTTTTTGCCCAATTTCCTCTCAAAAGCAGACCTGTTCCTGTTTTCAATTTTACAGGTTCTGCCAATGCTGCTGTCCCTTGATTACCTATATGAGCTGCGATTGAAAAAGCGATAGTTCCTATTCTTTGCCTTTTCTCCGGAAAAATCACCTTGTATCGGTTAATACCATCCAGACTCATCTCATTCAGAAGATGTATAGCAGAATCCGGAAGCGCCTTTCCATCAACCCACACTTTCAAGTCTTTACCCCTAATCGCAAAATCCATTTCCTGTAATCCCGGAACTGATTGAAAGCGGTAATTCCATCTATTATACTTTCCTTGGTACGGATCAAAAAACAAATGTTCCGTTTTAGCCCAACACATCGATATTTCATCCGAATAAGCAGATGGTTTTATTGGTTTTGCTACTTTCTCTGGTAACAGAACTACGGCTCCTCGAGGACGATCATCATGGTAAGCTCCAGTTTGAGATTTATATTCTATTTTACAAGTATTCGCATACTCAACGAGCAAAGAATGCCATCCCTGCGTCAATTCTATTTTTTCATGGGTAAATACACCGTCTATTAAAACAACATCCGCTAATGTCCCAATCTGCTCCACCCGATAAGTTCCACTCTCCTTTACATACACATAAGTCCTAAACCTTTGCAATCCTCCTCTATCCAAAATAAAGAAGCCATCACTAATCTTACCTTTCAGCCCATGATATCCTTGAGCACCCGGATTATCCCATACTCCATACTGCCAAGAAAACGAAACGGTTTTCCAATTGGGAAATGAATCCGAATAAGTCTCATATTGAGGTCCATATCCATAAATTCCTTCTTCCCAATCCTCATCCTTAAAATCTTTTTCCATCCAAGACTTAGGAGCTTGGTTCTCTGCCATAAAACGAAAAACACGAGCTTCAGCTCCAATATATTCATTGGATGCGGGTAGACGAAAATCGCCCCATTTATTATTTAATGTCGGCAGCAAATTGACAGTCCATTCTCCATCTAACAAAATTTCAGAGTCAAGGGATTCTTTCTTTTCCAAAATATTTTCTAGAATGGGTGTGCCCGGTGAGAATACAATTAAATAAGAATTGGTATATTCTTTTTTCAATTTCAACCAAGTACCTTTTTCATTCTGGCGAAGAACAGGATAAGGGTGTATCGTCCCATTTTGAGCATCCCATAATTCCACTTTGCCTGTATTACGGAAAAAACACTCAGAGTTCTTATCCACATTCATTACCATATAAATATCTCGATCACCAACTTTTCGATGCAACACTTTACCTCCATTTTCATTAGGAATAAAATCTGGTGTAATCAATTGAGGGATACATTTCTCAATCGAACCATCTGAAATATACCACCCAATTCCATTTGCCACATTCCTTTGCATTTGCCCCGTTTTACCTGAACGAGCCTCCATCGCAGTCAAACCGAATATCTCTTTTACTATTTCGTCGACCTCCTTATCTTGTTCACCTTCTCTACTACTAGCAGAGGGTAACTCCCCTGTTGCCAGAATAATGCCACCAGCCCTGTAATAATCCCTAAGTTTTTGCAAAGAAGAAAAATGCATCGCTTTCATTCCTGCTATAACCATTACTTTATACTTCTCATTCATTATATGCAACGAACTTTTGTCAAAAGAGGCTTGCCTTAAAGAACGAAAATCAATAAAGTCATAATCCAATCCAGCAGCACTTAACTTCATAGCCAAATTAAATGTTGTATCGGCTGTCATATCTGGATATGCTTGCATGGATTCAGTCGGATACATGAGGGCTATATCACAAACATGCTCTCCTTGGCTCAACAGATAACTCATTCTTTCCGTATATTTCAACCAAGTTTTCATATGAGGCCAATAAGGCATACGAAAATGGAAACAAGGCGGAGCCCATTCCCACCAACCACCATGAGTTGAATAATACAAACCATGCATACAAACTAAATTACCACCAGCCATAAAATGATGATCTATTTGTTGAGTCAACCATGCACCGGAGCTCCCCCAACCCATACTATGAAAAGCTTCTAGCCAAGTTCTTGGACGATTATATAAATGCGCTATAGAACTCGAAACTTTCGTCTCCAAAAAGCTGGAACCCATAGATGGAGCATCATTTCCCGGAGCAGTAAACCAACTGATCGCACGGAAATAATCAACATAAGATAATGGATTTCGTCCACGTCCTAAATTATCGCAACCATATATTAGCCCTCTCTTAGCATGCCATTCATAAATCGGTTGGTAATAACGTTCTTCAGACAAATCCATTAAAACCTCCGCATAATCTAATCGAATCTTGGGAGTAATCGGGCCTATATATTCTTTCAATGCGGGTAAATACGGGGTTATGTCATATCCTTTTCGTTTTTGAAACTCCGACTGAAAATCATCAGACCAAGACATCATACTGATTGGATAAGATAATTCATCCTGAAAAAAGTAATTCATGCCAGCCTTTCCCACAGAGTCCATCTTATTTTCAAAACGATTAAAATAGACATCAACCAAAGTCTTCCCATAATCCGGATGAAGGACATATTTATTCTTTGCCTTAATAACATAGACATTCACATCCTCTCTTATAGGAGATTTCCAAATAATCTGCCCATTCTTAATGCTAGTTTCGAGATTAATCTTACCGGGCCAAGCGACAACAGCCACTAAATCCGCCGGAACATCATATTGGAAAACCTCATCCTTTTTTACAGGAATTGCATTTATCTCCAACTCTCCTTTATATCCTTTAAAGATATCCATAGTATCCAATTCATCCGGATAATAGCCGTTTCCAATCCAGCCAACTGTATAATCATCTAGTCCAATCCCTAATCCACGTTGAGCGCATTCTCCCGAAAACCATTTCCAGATATTCCACCACTCATCTGAAAATACAGCAGGTTCACCGGGCTCAGTCCGTCCATATAGGCCATACCCGTCTTTATTGAACAAGGTATCCACTTTCGGATCTGTATGTATATAACTAACCGCAAAACCGTCTGTCGCAGAAGAAGAAAGGATATCCAATTGTTCTTTTAACCGCTCTTTATCCAAACGGTCTCCATTCCACCAATAGAAAGGAACATTCCCATATCCTTTAGGGGGATTCTGAAAGCCGGATAAGACATCAATATCTCCTCCCCGTCTTGGATATCCCTTATACTTTTGAGATTGTGCAAAATTTATGGAAGGCATAAGAAATGGTAAACAGAACAGT
>OCHK01002466.1_pt1 | contig 12236 bp, 9 predicted proteins | sample 1538551 | NCBI WGS metagenome assembly OCHK01 (sample SAMN04571707, study PRJEB22368) | human gut metagenome | biome: human gut; material: stool | host: Homo sapiens | place: Luxembourg | collected 2012-08-31
GGAACTGGAGATGGATGTATGCCCTGTCTGCGGTTCCAGAAACCTGACCAAGATCGACCGTATGAACGGATATCTTTCCTACAGCCGTGTCCATGGAGATACCCGCCTGAATGAGGCGAAGATGGCTGAGATCGCTGAGCGAAAATCTATGTAAATGCTAGCTGTCCGATCAACTGTGGAACAGTGATCGGACAGCCAGACAATATAAAAATATCCCGCAGAGCTGCCGGTAAGACCAGCAGCCGTCTGCGGGATATTTTTATGTAAAGTGAAGTTTTATAGTTCACTTTGTATTCTGAGTCCGTAAAATGATCATTTAATGATAGTTCCGGTCTTCTCACGGTAGCCGTCTTTTGCATGGGCCATGTCTGTGATGATGGTACGGCGTCCGGTTCCCTTCTCCACGAAGGAAACACCTGCTTCGATCTTAGGAAGCATGGAGCCTGCCGCAAACTGTTTGCCGGCAATATATTTCTTGGCATCTTCTGTGGAAATAGTATCCAGATAAGATTCGTGATCCGTATTATGGTCAAGGCTTACTTTCTCGACGCTTGTAAGGATCATCAGAGTGTCAGCGTTCAGTTCTTCTGCAAGAAGTCCTGCTGCCAGGTCTTTCTCGATGATGGCGCTGGCACCATTCAGCTGAGTTCCCTGCTCAAGAACCGGGATTCCGCCACCGCCTGCGGCAATGACGATCTGCTCTGCTGCAGAGAGGACCTTTACGGTTTCAATCTCTACGATCTTCTGTGGCTTCGGTGCTGCAAGGATACGTCTGTACTGGCCCTCGCCCACCTTTGTGACAAAGTTTCCTTTTTCTTCTTCAGCCTCGGCCTCTTCTGCGTTAAGAACACGTCCAATGATCTTCTCTGGCTCTGCAAATGCTTCATCGTATGGATCGATGACAACCTGTGTCAGAACTGTGCTGACCGGTTTGTAGATCCCTCTGGAGATAAGCTCAGCACGGATGGCGTTCTGAAGGTCATAGCCGATATAACCCTGGCTCATGGCGGAACATACGGACATTGGTGCAAATGTATAATCAGGATGTGCCTTACCGAATTCATTCATTGCGGTGTGGATCATCCCTACCTGCGGACCGTTGCTGTGGGAGATCACTACGCGGGTTCCCTCCTCTACCAGATCTGCGATTACCTTCGCTGCGAGTTTTGTAGCTGTTTTTTGCTCTGGAAGTGTGGTGCCAAGTGCCCGGTGGCCTAATGCAACTACTACGGTTTTTTCGCTCATAGGAAATACCTCGTTTCTCTTAAAAATTGGAATGAAATCAGTTACTGTATTCAGTAACGAGTACATCGAAAACGATGCACGAATATTATATTTTATTATAAAAGACCTATGTGGGAAATGCAATAGAAAATCGAGTGTTTTCCGAGACAGGAAAAACCGCCTGATCCAGTCAGACGGTTTGATTCCTACTATTTTTTGAGGGGGGAGATAGAGAGTGGTTTTTCATCTATCCAACACCTATTATATAGAGAAAATATGTTTAAAATATGTCGTTAATCTAAAAGAAATGGAAAATTTATAAAGAAAGTTTAAACAAACTTTATAATTTTTATATCCGGTTGCGCATGGTCTGAAAATGTGATACATTGAAAAAGTCTTGATCCTGCATTCTGCGGGATCTGTTCACGCATCGTTTCGATGCAGAAATCCATTTTATTTTATCGAAAAAAATATTGATCATGCATCATTTGCCGGGGAGGGATGCCTTTGTCTGTGGAAAAGTAAGTTTCTGTAAAAAAAACATGTGTATAAGAAATGCCAGATCAGGCAGAAATGAGGAAGAGCCATGAAAAACAGAATATGGAAACAGATGAAGAAAGCCGGAATTGTGACAGTGCTGGCAGGAGCCATGCTGGGAGGAACAATAGAACCGGAGCTGACTCTGGGAGCAGATTTTTTGCCGGGACAGGCACCGTTTATCGATCAGAGTGTGTTCTGGAAAGACATAGAATCCGGACAGGCGGAGCTTGGGATCCGGATTCGCGGCCTGAATGAATGGCTGTCCGGGAGAAGGTTTTCGGAGGATAAGGAGAAAAATGAGAAGTGGGACGATGAACTTCAGAAGATTGAAGATCCATCGGTGGAGCAGGAAGAAGAGATAGAACAGGAGCTGCCAGAGAATGACTTGCAGCAGGAAAAGGAGTCAGAACAGGAGCTGCCAGAGGATGATTGGCAGCAGGAAGAAGAGCCAGAACAGGAACTTTCAAAGGATGAGGATGACTTGCAGCAGGAAGAGAAGGCAGAACAGGAATTGCCGGTGGATAAGGTTGTGGAAGGAATCGGAATAGAAATGGAGGAAGGATATGAGCACGTGGAGCAGCTGGCATCCGGGGAAACAGTACAGCCGGAGGATGAAGAGCAGGAGAAAACGGGTCCGCTCACACCGGAAGGAACGGCGTCCGGAGAAGAAAATTTAGGTGACGAAGAGGAATATGAGTCTGAGGAGATTCAAAAGCTGACGCTGGTCACGTATATTTCGGAGTATTTTGTTCCGGAAACGGATTCTGTCCCGAAAAATATGGCTGCACAGCAGATTTCTGTAAGGAGCCAGAGCGGTGAAGCTACAGAGATCACAAAGCTGGAAAGCGTGCTGAACGTGGAGCAGAACGGGCAGGATGAGATTTTTTTCCGTATCCCGCTGATCCTGCGGCAGGAATACCGTTTTCCGGCAGAGAAAAGCAGTTATCCTGTGATTCAGGAGGAACCGCTTCAGAAGGACTGTACCGGTGCGGGAACCTTTCTCATGACAGAAGAAAACGGGGAAAAGCTGGTGATCGCAGAGGGGATCTCGCCTATGTTGGACGTGGAGGCTGCTGAGGCTGATATGGAATTGTCGGTAATTGCACAGAATAAAAAAATGAAAGCAGGGCAGACCATCCGTTATCAGGTAGAGATAGCCAATACCGGAAAGCTGGATCTTGCAGATATCCGTCTGACCAGCAGCCTTTCATGCCCTAAGATCCGGCAGCTGTGGGAAGATGCAGAAGGCCTTCTAACAGAAGGGGCTGTGGCGGAATTTGCAGAATTAAAAGCCGGAGAGAGCAGGAGCTTTTATGTACAGGCGCCGCTTCTGGATGAACAGGAAAAAGATCTGGAGCACCAGGTGGAAGCAGAGGCCAGGGTGAAGGACAGAGTGGAGGAGGTGATCCGGAAGAACGCTTCCACTATAAATGGTCTGGAGGCACTGAAGGCGGATCTTTCTGTAAAGAAAACTGCAGACAAAGAAACCGCTGCACCGGGTGAGACTGTGACCTATCAGATCTGTATCGTGAATACCGGTGAAAAAACGCTTCATTCGGTTGTGGGAACGGAGCGCTTTCAGGCAGCAGGGATCCATGCACAGTTTCTGGAGCAGGAAGGTGTAACGCTCAACAGCAGCCGTACAAAGGCAATGATCCAACAGATCCCGCCGGGAGAGGCAGTTTCTCTTCAGGCTGTGGTGAAGATCCCGGGAAAAACAGCGGATCAGAAGCTTTTTAACCAGGTGACGGTCACAAGCCAGGAAACCGGAGAGCGATTGATGGAGGCCTCCGCTTCTGTCATGGTAAAAGGAGAGGTGGCTATTACGCCGGAAGAAGGGCTGCCTTTGCAGGGAGATGACCAGGGTCCGGCTTCCGGTCAGATACAGATGGCAAGAACTGCGTCCACACATCCGAAGACCGGAGATGATACCAGGAGGGATTTGTGGACGCTTCTGGCAGTGACAGCTTTGGTGACTGTGCTGGGCGGCATCTGGCTCCGGAAAAAATATGCGGATATTTATGGAAAAAGCTGATGTTACTGAGAACGGAGTGAACAGTAACAAGCTGATATTTTACAAGGCGGCCGTACCTCAAAGAAACGTTGAAAACAGGGGGGAGGTGTGCTATTCTATATGGTATGTACAGAAAATAAGAACAGTATATTTCCCGCCTCCGGTGTGCTGCCGTCAGACCGGAAAAAGGGAAGATGGAGGAGAAAAATGAATCTTTTATCCTTATTGGAACATCTTGAATACAAATGCCTTCAGGGAAGTACAGAGCAGGAGGTTTCTTCTGTTGTATATGATTCCCGCAAAGTAGAAGAAGGGAGCCTTTTTATCTGCATCAGAGGTGCGGTCGTGGATGGACATAAATTTATACCTGATGTTGTGGCAAAGGGTGCGAAGACACTCATCGTGGAAGAAGCGGTGGAGGCACCGGAGGATGTGACAGTGATCCAGGTAGAGGATACCCGTTACGCCATGGCCTTTATTTCAGCAGCATGGTTCGGACATCCGGCAGAAAAGCTCAAAACCATCGGTATCACCGGAACCAAAGGAAAAACAACTACAACCTATATGGTGAAATCAATCCTTGAGAATGCCGGATATAAGGTTGGTCTGATCGGAACCATCGAGGCTGTTATCGGGGAGAAGCATATCCCGGCAGCCAACACGACACCGGAATCCTATATGGTACAGAAATATTTTCATGATATGGTAGAAGCAGGCTGCGATGCGGTCGTTATGGAGGTTTCCTCACAGGGACTGATGCTTCACAGAACCCAGGGATTTGTGTTTGATTTTGGAATTTTCACAAATATTGAACCAGATCATATCGGACCGAATGAGCACAAGGACTTTGATGATTATCTGCACTGCAAATCCATGCTTCTCAGACAGTGTAAGGTTGGTATCGTAAATCGTGACGATGAACACTTTGACCGCATTATCGAAGGCCACACCTGTAAACTTGAAACCTATGGATTTTCCGAAAAAGCAGATCTCCGTGCAGAGGGCGCCAGACTCGTTGGAAGAAAGGGCTATCTGGGAATTTCCTATCATGTTAAGGGACTTATGGATTTTCCTGTGGAGATCGATATTCCAGGTAAGTTCAGCATTTACAATTCTCTGACTGCCATTGCCATCTGCCGCCATTTTAAGGTATCCGAGGAGAATATCATCAAAGCTCTGAAGGTGGCCAGGGTCAAAGGCCGTATTGAGATGATCAAGGTATCTGACGAATTCACACTGATGATCGATTACGCACATAATGCCATGGCGCTGGAGAGCCTTCTCGGAACACTGAAGGAATATGATCCGCACAGACTGGTATGCCTGTTTGGCTGTGGCGGAAACCGTTCCAAGCTGCGCCGTTATGAAATGGGTGAGGTTTCAGGAAAGATGGCAGATCTGACCATCATTACTTCAGATAATCCGCGAGATGAGGATCCACAGGCCATCATCGATGATATTAAGATCGGAATGGCAAAAACAGATGGAAAATATGTAGAGATCCCGGATCGTAAAGAGGCGATCGCCTACGCGATCCATCATGGTGAGCCGGGAGATATCATCGTCCTTGCCGGAAAGGGCCATGAGGATTATCAGGAGATCAAGGGTAAGAAATATCCCATGGATGAGCGTGTACTGATCCGGGAGATCCTGGAAGAAGATCAGAAAGCGTAAATGGATGATCTATGCAGATGTGATCATTGACATTTCTCATGAAAAGCTGGACCGGGATTTTCAGTATCGTGTACCTGAGGAGCTGGTGCAGGCAATAAAACCCGGAGTTGTGGTCACAGTGCCCTTCGGAAAGGGAAATACCCTTCGGAAAGGCTATGTGACCGGGATCTCCGGAACGGCAAAATATGATGCGTCAAAGCTCAAGGAGATCCGGGGAGTGTCCACAGACAGTGAGACAACAGAATCCCGGCTGATCGCACTTGCGGCCTGGATGAAGGAGACCTATGGCTCCACCATGATCCAGGCACTGAAAACAGTTCTGCCTGTAAAAGACAAGGTCCGTGCAAAAGAGAAAAGACTGATCCTTTTTACAGGGAAAAAGGAAGAGGGGCAGGCACTTCTTGGCAAGCTGGAAGGCAGCCGCTTTAAAGCACGTGAGCGGTTCCTTCGGGCAATCCTGGAGGCCGGGAGCCTGGATTATACCTATGCCTCCAAAGAGCTTGGAGCCGGCATTTCCGTTCTTGATTTTTTTGAGAAAAAAGGTCTGATAACTATTGAAAGTCAGGAAATGTATCGCATTCCCGAGGGGCTCGGCCTGGTGAAGGAGAACATGGAACTGAGTCTGAACCAGGAACAGCTTTTGGCGGCAGAGCAGATTTTTCGGGAATGGCAGGAGCCGGACCCAAGGCCTGCACTTCTTTTCGGAGTGACCGGAAGTGGAAAGACCCAGGTTTATATGCGCCTGATCCAGAAGGTACTGGAGGAGGGAAAACAGGCGATCGTGCTGATCCCTGAGATCGCGCTTACTTATCAGACAGTCAGGCGCTTTTATGCCATGTTCGGAGATAAGGTTTCGGTTCTGAATTCCAGACTTTCCCAGGGAGAACGTTATGATCAGTTCAAAAGAGCAAAACGTGGTGAGATCCAGGTGATGGTAGGACCCAGATCCGCACTGTTCACACCGTTTTCAGATCTGGGACTGATCGTTATCGACGAAGAGCATGAACCCACCTACAAAAGTGAGAATACGCCAAGGTACCATGCACGTGAGACTGCCATTGAGAGGGCACGAATGGAACATGCCCGTGTGGTCATGGGATCAGCCACTCCGTCATTGGAAGCCTACAGTCATGCCTGTGACGGAGAATATCTTCTGGTAAAGTTAAACGCACGTTATGAGGAAAGGCCTCTTCCACAGGTATCAATCGTGGATCTTCGGGAAGAATTAAAGAAAGGAAACCGCTCGGTACTGAGTCTGGAGCTGAAGAGGGATCTGGAGCAGGTCCTTGAAAGAAGAGAACAGGCCATGCTGTTTCTGAACCGGAGAGGATATGCGGGCTTTGTTTCCTGCAGAGCCTGCGGTCACGTTATGAAATGTCCCCACTGTGATGTATCTCTAAGTGAACACAATGGCAATCGTCTGATCTGTCATTATTGCGGCTATGAGACTGTGAAACCGGAAATCTGTCCGTCCTGTGGTTCACCGCACATTGGTGGATTTAAGGCAGGAACCCAGCAGATCGAGAAGGTCATTGAAAAAGAATTCCCGAAAGCCAGGGTACTTCGAATGGATTTTGATACCACAAGGACCAAGAACAGCTATGAGAAGATCCTGGCTTCTTTTGCAAAGCATGAGGCAGATATTCTGGTGGGGACCCAGATGATCGTCAAGGGACATGATTTTCCGAATGTGACTCTGGTAGGAGTGATCGCAGCAGATCTTTCGCTGAATATGGATGACTATCACTGCGGGGAGCGTACATTCCAGCTTCTGACTCAGGCAGTTGGACGTTCCGGCAGAGGTAACCGCCCGGGGCAGGCGGTGATCCAGACATATCAGCCGGAGCATTACAGTATCCAGGCTGCAGCTATTCAGGATTATGAGAAATTTTATAAAGAAGAAATGGGGTACCGGATGCTTCTGGATTATCCGCCAGCAGCCCATATGATGACTGTTTTTGGCGCCTGCCAGGATGAAGAGCTTCTGAAAAATGCCATGTATTATATAGAAGTTTTTATCCGCAGGGTAAGTCCGAAGGAAGAGCTTCACATGATCGGACCTGCAGCTGCATCGGTAGGCAAGGTAAAGGATGTTTATCGTCAGGTGATCCATCTGAAGCACAGAGATATCAGCTTTCTCACCGCAGTCAGAGAGAAGCTGGAGAAATATATAGAGATAAATTCCGGATTCCGGAAAATATACATTCAATTTGATATGAATTAAAGGAGAAGAAAAATGGCACTTAGAACAATCCGTGTACAGGGGGATTCTGTACTGACAAAAAAATCCCGGACAGTAGACAAAATGACACCGAGGATCGGGGAACTGATCACAGATATGCTGGATACCATGTATGATGCAATGGGTGTTGGCCTCGCTGCACCACAGGTAGGAATCCTGAAACGTATCGTTGTCATCGATGTAGGTGAGGGCCCGATCGTGCTGATCAATCCGGAGATCCTTGAGACAAGCGGCGAGCAGACCGGTGACGAGGGATGCCTGAGCGTTCCGGGAATGGCAGGACAGGTAACACGTCCGAACTATGTGAAGGTAAAAGCACTTGATGTAAATATGGACGAACAGATCTACGAGGGAGAGGGCCTTCTGGCAAGAGCGTTCTGTCATGAGATTGACCATCTGGATGGAAAAATGTATACAGAACTTGTGGAGGGAGAACTTCACAAGGTAACTTATGATGAAGAAGACTAAAGGCGGGATACTATGAAGATTATTTATATGGGAACTCCGGACTTTGCGGTGGCGCCTCTTGCAGCACTGGCAGAGAACGGATATGAAGTGGAGGCTGTGATCACACAGCCGGACAAACCGAAGGGCAGAGGCAAAACTATGATGCCTACTCCTGTAAAAGAAGAAGCACTGAAACACGGGATCCCAGTACTGCAGCCGGTGAAGGTAAGAGATCCTGAATTTGTGGAAGAACTGAAAAATCTTGCACCGGACATCATCATTGTTGCGGCATTCGGGCAGATCATTCCAAAGAGCATCCTGGATATGCCGAGATTCGGATGTATCAATATCCATGCGTCTCTGCTTCCTAAATATCGTGGAGCTGCACCGATCCAGCAGGCGGTGATCGACGGTGAAAAAGAATCCGGCGTTACCATTATGCAGATGGGAACCGGTCTGGATACCGGTGATATGATTTCCAGGATCGTGGTTCCGCTTGCCAAAGATGAGACAGGTGGAAGCTTGTTTGATAAGCTCGCACAGGCAGGTGCAGAGCTTCTGGTACAGACCTTACCGTCCATTTTTGACGGAACTGCAACCCGCGAGAAACAGCCGGAGGAGAGTCCAACACCATATGCTGCCATGATCTCCAAAAAAATGGGGCTTCTGGATTTCAGCAAAAATGCGGAAGAACTGGAGCGTCTGGTAAGAGGCCTTGATCCATGGCCAAGCGCTTTTACCTTTATCAATGGAAAAACATTGAAGGTCTGGAAGAGCTCTGTTCTGGAAAAACAGGCACAGGAAGCACCGGGAACTGTGATAGCCGCTGACAAAGGAGGAATCCAGGTAGCATGCGGCCAGAAGGTACTCGTGCTTCATGAAGTGCAGCTGGAAGGCAAAAAACGCATGGAAGCGGATGCGTTCCTTCGGGGATATCAGTTGAAACCAGGAGATATGTTCAGAGATTCCAGGGAGTGATGAGTTATGTACGGATATGGTTATTACGGATGGGGAATGGACCCCACGATTCTTTTGCTCGTGATCGGAATGCTTCTTTCTCTTGCGGCATCCGCGAAGCTGCGCAGTACCTTTGCAGTCTATAAAAAGGTCCGGAGTCATTCAGGTATCACCGGTGCGGAAGCTGCACAGAGGATCCTGAGAGCGGCTGGGATCACAGACGTACAGGTGGTTCCGATCCGCGGAAGTCTTACGGATCACTATGATCCGAGAACGAAAACGGTTTCCCTTTCAGAAGATATTTATGGAAGAAATTCTCTGGCGGCTGTGGGGGTGGCAGCACATGAATGTGGCCATGCGATCCAGGATGCGATCAATTATGCACCACTGAATATCCGTTCAGCCATTGTACCTGCCGCAAATATTGGTTCCCAGCTTTCATGGCCGCTGTTTATCGCAGGACTGATCTTTTCCATTGATCCGCTGGTAACTCTGGGAATTGTTTTGTTTTCACTGGCAGTACTGTTTCAGCTGGTGACACTTCCGGTTGAGATCAATGCGTCTTCCAGAGCGCTTAAAATGCTGGAAAGTACAGGTATCTTAGGTGCAGATGAAAAAAAGGGTGCAAGAAAAGTACTTACAGCGGCAGCGCTTACCTATGTAGCAGCTCTGGCGGCATCTATTCTGCAGCTTCTGAGACTGATTATCCTTGCAGGAGGTAGAGATCGTGATTAGCAGCGGAGTAAATACCAGAGAACTGATCCTTGAGATCCTGTTACAGATCGAGGAGGAGGGTGAGCACAGCCATATTGCGATCCGGAATGCGCTTTCCAAATATCAGTTTCTTCCGAAACAGGAACGTAGCTTTATTACAAGAGTATGTGAGGGAACCCTGGAATACAGGATCTATATTGATTATGTCATCGATTCTTTTTCCAAGGTTTCTGTAAACAAGATGAAACCGCAGATCCGTGAGATCCTGAGAAGTGCGGTATATCAGCTGAAATTTATGGACAGTGTTCCGGACAGTGCAGTATGCAATGAAGCGGTAAAGCTGGCACAGCGAAAAGGCTTTTATAATCTAAAGCCCTTTGTCAACGGGGTGCTCCGTACGATCGCAAGAGAGATCGGTGATCTGGAGCTTCCTTCCAGGGAAGAAAACGAAGTCCGTTATCTTTCTGTGAAATATTCCATGCCGGAATATCTGGTAGAAAAATGGAAAGCAGCCTACGGAGTGAAGACTACGGAGAAGATCCTGGAGGATTTTCTGACAGAAAGACCGATCACAGTACGGTGCCGTACTCATAAGGCGTCTCTGAGAGAGATCGTCACCAGTTTGAAGTCTCAGGGAGTGACAGTAGAACAGGCTCCTTATCTTCCCTATGCACTGAAGATTTCCGATTACAATCATATTTTGACACTTGAGACCTTCCTTCAGGGAAAGATCCTGGTGCAGGATGTAAGCTCTATGCTTGTAGCGGAAGCTGCAAGTCCGAAAAAAGGTGACCATATCATCGACATGTGCGCTGCACCAGGTGGAAAAAGCATCCATGCGGCAGACAAAATGGGGGATTACGGAAATGTGGATGCCAGAGATGTAAGTCAGTATAAGGCAGATCTTATCAAAGAAAACATCCACAGGACCGGAGTGATCAATGTGGAAGCCAGAGTTCAGGATGCAACGGTATATGATCCGGATTCCGAACAGGCTGCGGATATTGTGATCGCGGATGTACCGTGCTCCGGTTATGGAGTTATCGGCAAGAAACCGGAAATCAAATACCGGGCAACTCCGCAGAAACAGGAAGAGATCGTAATGCTCCAGAGAATGATCCTGGATAAGGCTGCAAAGTATGTGAAACCGGATGGAACGCTGATCTTCAGCACATGTACCATTGCCCGGGAAGAAAACGAAGAAAATGTATTATGGTTTTTAAAGAATTATCCGTACCGGCTGGAAAGCCTGGATCCGTATATTCCGGAGGAACTGCACTGTAAATCCACGAAGCTTGGCTATCTGCAGCTTCTGCCGGGAATACATAAGACAGATGGATTCTTTATTGCCAGATTCAGAAGGAAATAACAGAAAATGACAGATGTAAAATCCATGACCATGGAGGAATTGAAGGAATTCATGACAAAGATCGGTGAAAAGCCTTTCCGGGCGAAACAGATCTATGCATGGCTTCACCAGCAGCTGGTTACCTCCTGGGATGAAATGACAAATCTTTCCAAAAGCCTCAGGGAAAAGCTTTCGGCTTATCCGATCACAGCACTGACCCAGGCAGATGTAAGGATCTCAAAAATTGACGGAACCAGAAAATATCTGTTTCAGCTGGAAGATGGAAATGTGATTGAGAGTGTTCTCATGCGGTATCACCACGGAAATTCTGTGTGCATTTCTTCTCAGGTGGGCTGCCGTATGGGATGCAGATTCTGTGCATCTACCATCGGAGGACTGACCAGATGCCTGAAACCGTCCGAGATGCTGGATCAGATTTACCGTATCCAGGCAGATACCGGCGAACGTGTGGCCAATGTAGTTGTGATGGGAACCGGTGAGCCGATGGATAATTATGACAATCTTGTCCGTTTTGTCCGGATCCTTACCGATGAAAACGGTCTTGGGATCAGTCAGAGAAATGTGACGGTTTCTACCTGTGGGATCGTGCCGAAGATGTATGATCTGGCTGAAGAAAAGCTTCAGATCACTCTGGCACTTTCCCTTCATGCTCCAAATGATGAAAAACGACAGGAACTGATGCCGATCGCGAATAAGTATTCCATGGATGAGGTTCTGGATGCCTGCAGAAATTATTTTGACAAAACAGGCCGAAGGATCACCTTTGAGTACAGTCTTGTAGCCAGCGTCAACGACAGTGAAGAAGATGCGAGACAGCTGGCAGGCCGTATAAAAGGCATCAATTGCCATGTAAATCTGATTCCGGTCAATCCCATCAAGGAACGCTCCTATGTGAGGTCTACTCGACAGGCTGTGGAGAATTTCAAAATAAAACTTGAAAAATACGGAATTAATGTTACTATTAGAAGGGAAATGGGCAGCGATATTGACGGTGCCTGTGGCCAGTTAAGAAAACGTTACATGGAAAAAACAGAAAGTGAGAAGTGACATGAGGG
>OCHK01002474.1_pt1 | contig 12221 bp, 8 predicted proteins | sample 1538551 | NCBI WGS metagenome assembly OCHK01 (sample SAMN04571707, study PRJEB22368) | human gut metagenome | biome: human gut; material: stool | host: Homo sapiens | place: Luxembourg | collected 2012-08-31
CGCCGCAGGGTCTGGCCTACATCTGCCGCAGTCTGGTGATCCGCGAAGCCAACACCACGACGGAGAGCCTTTCGGAACTGCGTTCGCAGATCGACAAGATAGACGACGAACTGCTCGAACTGCTCGTGCGCCGCATGCGGGTATCGCGCGACATCGGGCAGTACAAGAAAGAGCACAACATGCCGATCCTGCAGGCCAAACGTTACGAAGACCTGCTGGCGCGACGCGCGGAGCAGGCCGTACAGCTGGGCATGGACCGCGAATTCATGCGCTCGGTGCTGCAGGCCATCCACGAGGAGTCGATCCGCCAGCAGATGCAGGTGCTGGGCGAATGACGGGCTGTTACATTTCGGTTAAATATTCGGCGGGGACCACGCAATAAAGGGATTGTTACGTACTTTTGATGCGGATACCAATCCGTAACAGTTATGACAAAGCACAAAATCCTTGTGGTGGACGACGAGGAATCCCTTTGCGAGATTCTTCAGTTCAATCTCGAAGTCGAGGGTTACGAAGTCGATACGGCGTACAGCGCCGAACAGGCCCTCGGCATGCACCCCGAACGTTATTCGCTGATTCTGCTCGACGTCATGATGGGCGAGATGAGCGGATTCAAGATGGCCCGGCTGCTCCGGGCGCAGCCCGAAACGGCCGCCGTGCCGATCATCTTCTGCACGGCCAAAGACACCGAGGACGACACGGTCGCGGGACTCAACATCGGAGCCGACGACTATATCGCCAAGCCTTTCTCCGTGCGCGAAGTGCTGGCCCGCGTGCGCTCCGTACTGCGCCGCACCGCACCTGAAGCGGGCCAGAGCAGGGCGATCGCGTTCGAAGGGCTGCACATGGACCTCGTCCGCAAAATCTGCACCGTGGACGGAACGCCGCTGGCCCTAACAAAAAAGGAGTTCGAAATACTCGCCCTGCTGCTTTCGAACCGCGGCAGAATCTTTTCGCGCGAGGAGATACTGCATCAGGTCTGGAGCGACGAGGTGATCGTGCTGGACCGCACCATCGACGTCAATATCACGCGGCTGCGCCGCAAAATCGGCGTCTACGGAGACCACATCGTAACACGTCTGGGCTATGGGTACGGGTTTGAGGAGTAGCCTCTCCTACCACCGGCGGCTCTTCCTGCTGCTGCTCGCGTTTTCGTGGGCGCTGGTCGCCTGCTTCATCGTCTTTCAGTACGGCCGCGAAAAGCAGTTCAAGGCCGAACGGCTCGACACCCGCCTGCAGCTCTTCAACCTGCGGATGCTCGACGCCCTCGCCGACGGCGCGACGCCTGAGGAGTTCATCGCCGCACGCGACGAACCGTTCGGCGACCTGCGCGTGACGGTGATCGACGACGCCGGGCGCGTCACCTTCGACAATTCGGCCGGCAGCCTTCCGGAAACCAACCACCTCGACCGCCCCGAAGTCGCCGAAGCCCTCGCCCGCGGCACGGGATTCACGATCCGCCGCCATTCGGAGAGCACCGACCTCTACTATTTCTATTCGGCCATGTCCGACGGCGGGGTCGTCGTCCGCTCGGCCGTGCCCTATTCGATAACGCTCCGCGAAGTGCTGGCCGCAGACCGCGAATTTCTGTGGTTCATGCTGGGCGTCACGCTGCTGATGAGCGTGGCGGCCTACTTCGCGACCCGCCGGCTGGGACACAACATCACGCGGCTGAGAGATTTCGCCCAGCGTGCCGAACGGGGCGAGCGGATCGACGAGCAGGCGGTCTTTCCGCACGACGAGCTGGGCGACATTTCGAGCCATATCATCCGGCTGTACGCCCGTCTGCAGCGCACCACGGCCGACCGCGACCGCGAACATGCGCTGGCGCTGCACGAACAGCAGGAAAAGATCCGCATCAAGAAACAACTCACGAACAACATCAACCATGAACTGAAAACACCCGTGGCGGCGATTCAGGGGTATCTGGAAACCCTGCTGGACAATCCGGGGCTCGGAGCGGAGAAGCGCACGGCGTTTCTCGAAAAGAGCTGCGCGCAGGTGGCGCGGCTGCGCAGTCTGCTCGCCGACATCTCGACCGTCACGCGCATGGACGAGGCGAGCCAGCTGATCCTCAGGGAGCGCGTCGTGCTGAACGACATCGTGGACGAAATCCGCACCGACATGCAGCTCCGGCCCGAAGGGCAGCGGCTGCGCGTGAACTGCGACTTCCCCTACCCGCTCGAAATGGAGGGCAGCCCTTCGCTGCTGGGTTCGGTGTTCCGCAACCTCGCGGACAACGCCGCGGCCTATTCGGGCGGACGCGACATTTTCATCCGCCTGCTGGACGACTCGCCGGAGCAGTACACGCTGCAGTTCTCCGATAACGGCATCGGCGTGGAGGAAGAACACCTGCCCCACATTTTCGAACGCTTCTACCGCATCGACAAGGGGCGTTCGCGCAAGCTGGGCGGCACGGGGCTGGGGCTTGCGATCGTCAAAAACGCCGTGATGATGCACGGCGGCACGATCTCGGTCCGCAACTCGGAGCGCGGCGGACTGGAATTCACCTTCACCCTGCGCAAACATTCATAGAGCCGCAACCCGTCCGTAACACGTTTGTAACATCCGTTTCGTTCCTTTGCACCGGAAAGACCGGCCCGCACCGCAGGGCGGCGATCTCCGCCCAAGACGGCGGGCGAAAGCCTCCTCCGGAAAACGGATGCAGGGCCGGACGAAAACACACGGCGGAGCGCCAAAACGGAACCGCCGAAAAACAAACGACAAACGACCATATGAGTCCTCTATTCACAAGCATCGTCATCGTCATGGGCCTGCTGGCCGTGATGGGCATCGTCGTGGGCGTGGCCAACGACGCGGTCAACTTTCTCAACTCGGCCCTCGGATCGAAAGCCGCACCGCGCCGCGTCATCCTCTGGATCGCCGCCGCCGGCATCCTCGTCGGCACGCTCACGTCGAGCGGCATGATGGAGGTGGCGCGCAGCGGCGTCTTCTATCCCGGACAATTCTCCTTCCCGGAGATCATGATGCTCTTTCTGGGCATGATGCTGGGCAACATCCTGCTGCTGGACATTTACAACACCCTCGGACTGCCCACCTCGACCACCGTGTCGATGGTATTCGGACTGCTGGGCGCGGGAGTCGCCGCGGCGCTCTACCACATCTGGGGCGATCCGGCCGCTTCGGTTTCGGACCTCTCGCAGTACATCAACACCGGAAAGGCAATGGCCATCATCGCGGCCATCCTGCTCTCGGTGGCGCTGGCGTTCGCCGCAGGGTCGCTCTTCATGTACGTTTCGCGGCTCATCTTCTCGTTCCGCTACGCAAAGGCGTTCCGCCGCTGGGGCGCCGTATGGTGCGGCATCTCGCTGGCGGGCATCCTCTACTTCGCGCTGTTCAAGGGGCTGAAAAGTTCGGGGCTGATTCCGACTTCGGTCGGGGAGTACGTCGGCGAGCACGTGCTCGTAACGCTGCTCGTCTTCTGGGCCGGAGCGTCGGTGGTGCTCTGGATTTTCCAGCGCATGCGGCTCAACATCATGCGCATCACCATCCTCACAGGCACCTTCGCGCTGGCGCTGGCCTTCGCAGGCAACGATCTGGTGAACTTCATCGGCGTGCCGCTGGCCAGCTACGACGCATGGCAGATCGCCCGCGAAGCGGGCAGCGAGTCGATCATGATGGGCGAACTGGCCAATCCGGCGCGCGCCAACTTCCTGCTGCTGTTGCTGTCGGGCGCGGTGATGGTCCTGACGCTCTTCTTCTCGAAGAAATCGCGCCACGTCACCGAGACCGAACTTTCGCTCGCCTCGCAGCACGAGGGCGACGAGCGGTTCGGCTCGACCTTCGTATCGCGCAGTCTGGTACGCGCCTCGCTCGCGCTCAACACCATGTGGACGGGGCTGATTCCCGACCGCATGCAGAAAATCATCGACCGACGCTTCGAACCGCTGCCCGCCGAAGAGCGTTCGTCGGCGCCCTACGACATGATCCGCGCCGTCGTAAACCTCACGGCCGCCTCGATCCTGATCGCCATAGGCACCTCCTACAAACTGCCGCTCTCGACCACCTACGTGGTCTTCATGGTGGCTATGGGTTCATCGCTCGCCGACCGGACGTGGGGCCGTGAAAGCGCCGTATACCGCATCACGGGCGTCATGGCCGTCATTTCGGGGTGGTTCATCACCGCGCTCGGCGGATTCCTGATCGCCCTCTGCGTGACGTTGCTGCTGCTCTGGGGCGGCTGGATCGCCGTCACGGCACTCGTCGCTCTCTGCGCATGGCTGCTCATCCGCAGCCACCGCACCAAGCCGGAGGAGAAAGCCGCCGCGGAGGAACTGCCGGTAATCAAGGCCGAGACCCCGGACGAAGTGCTCTGCGTCTGCATCGGCGAAGTATGCACGACGATGGAGCAGGTGACGCGCATTTACAACCGGACGCTGGTCGCCGTTTTCAAGGAGAACCGCAAGGTGCTCAAGGAGATGGTGCAGTCGTCGAACAGGCTCTTCGAAGAGGCCCGCGACCGCAAGTACGGCATCATGCCCACGCTGCGCCGCCTGCAGCAGTGCGACATCGACACCGGGCACTTCTACGTGCAGGTGGTGGATTACCTCTCGGAGGTGACCAAGGCGCTGATCCACATCACCCGTCCTGCGTTCGGACACATCGACAACAACCACGAGGGGCTGTCGAAGGAGCAGATCGTGGATCTGATGCGCGTAAACGATCAGGTGGAGGCGATTTTCGACAAAATCAACGACATGCTCCGCACGAAGGACTTTTCGGATCTGGACATGGTGCTCGAAATGCGCGACAAGCTCTTCGACACCATCGTCGAGGCGATCAAGAACCAGCTGCGCCGCATCAACGGCGACCCGGCGGCCAGCACGCGGGCCAGCGTACTCTATCTGACGATCCTCAACGAAACCAAGACGATGATCCTGCAGGCCCGCAACCTGCTCAAGTCGCAGCACTACTTCCTCGAAAGCAGAAAATAGGCGCGGCAGAAGACAGGCCTGCGGAGAATTCCGGACCGGACGAACGGAAGACAGCGGCCGGAAAACACCGGATAGGAAACACAGAACGGGAAACACCGCACAGAAAACACCGCACAGAAAACAGCGGTCGGGAAACACCGCACGGCCGCCAAAACAAAGGCCGCCGCCCCACGAAAGGGCGGCGGTCTTCTTCCTATATCCGCGTGCTATTTGACATCCTTCACGCAGCGGACGGGGCAGGCCCACGCCTTGGTCAGTTCGGCCTCGGTTTTGATGGCGGAGACGCTGTAAGTCAGCGCATAGCCGTTCCGGCCGGCCGACGATGCGCTCCAGCAGTAGCCCGAAGTACCCGCTTCCGCGCCGCCGCCCGAACCCGACGCCGACATGATATTGATATAGCCGGCCGCAGGATAGTAGCCGTTGCCTTCAGCAAAAACGCATCCGGTACGCTCCGCATCCCACACGCCGTTCAGATCGGCCCACGCGGAAGCCGCTCCCGCACCCGAAACGGGCACGCGCCACCCCTCAGGGCACGGGTCGAAGACGCCTTTCGTACCGTCGGCGTTGCTCCAGCGGTAGGCTTCGCCGCCGACATCCGGCGACAGCCAGTCCTGCGTTCCGGAAATACCCACAATATAGCGGTAAGGCTGCTGGACCGAAGCCACGAGATTCTCGGAGGGAACCTTCGTCGAAGCAAGACCCTTGAGCGTCATGAACTTGCCGATACCGTCGTTCGACCAGCCGGCGTTGGCATTGAGGAACATCATCCACGTATAGGGACCTTGGAACGGATCCTTGCGGCCCCACTGGTAGAAACATCCGGCGCTCTGCGGCCCCTTCACGAGCGAAGTGGCGCCCAGATTGCGGTCCATGAAGACGTTGCCGCCGACGGTCTGCTGCCCTGCGGGCTGCGAGGGATCGTACTCGGTGGCCCAGATATGCCAGCTCCAGTAGCAGTTGCCGTCGCCGTCGCACACGCCCACGACAAGGCTGCCTTCGACATCGGGATTCAGGACGACTTCGATTGCGGCGTTGATGCCCGATCCGGTCATCGTGACCTTGTCGTTGGTCGAGAACAGGATGGTTTCGTCTTCATCGAAACGCTCCTGCCATACGATGCGGGCGGTCAGGTCGTTGGGAATGCTGAACGAGCCTTCCTGAAGCATCGGGATATTGTGCCATGCGGCATAGGCCTTGGCAACGGGAATCGTCACCGTCGAACCCGGACGGGCGATATAGGAGTTGGGAAGCGCGAGGAATTCGGCGTCGTCGGTCTCGACTTCGGGATTGGAATCACCGCCGTTCCAGTCGGCGATGTCGCCCGTGACGACCGAAATGCCGTCCACGTCGACCGTAATTTCGATCTCGTGGATCTTGCCGCCCACGAAAAGATAGTCGTCGGGCATCGTCCATGTGTAGGTACGTCCCAGCAGGGGAGCCTCCACCCTGAAGACGCGGCCCTGCTGCGCGGCGCCGGTGGTCGGCAGAACGATCGCCTCGTAGCTGACGCCCTCGGTGACGGCGCGCGCCGTCACGGCACCGGGAACGCCCGTATTGCCGATCCTGCCGCTGTTCAGGGCGAAGAAGCCCTCGTTGTAAACGCCGTCGATGGTGACGACAACCCCGGCAAGGTCGTCGGCCGAGATGCCTCCGCCCTGCTTGACGGCGATTTCGACCTTCGACAGCACGTGTTCGAAGGTGAACTTCACGTCGGGCGCGGCGGCCGTGACCCCGGTCGCATTGTCGCTCCACAGAAGGTCGATCGCCGCGGGATCGGTCTGGTCGCTCAGGACGACGGGATAGAGGTAGCCGTCGATCTTGCCCGCATCGCCGCTCAGGCTGCTCTGCTTGTAAGGGTGATAGGCGACGAAATCGAAAGTGCCGCTGCCGGGAATGACGATTTTCGTATCCGCGGCCGACAGCCGTCCGTTGGGTTCGCAGGTATAGCGCACGTTGTCCGCCGTGCCCGCATCGCCGCCGAGCATATAGATGCCGACGGCATCGCCGTTGGTCCAAGTGTCGCCGGCGGCACGGGTGTAAGGGGTGATTTCGGCCGAGAAGTTCGCCTCGACGCCGGTCGCTCCCCCGCCCTTTTCGTTATCGTCGTCGCTGCAGCCGGCGGCCGTAAGCGCGGCGGCGGCCAGAAGCGCATAAAACGTCGTATGGATGGAACCTGTATATTTCATGGTGATTATCTTTTTAAAGCGTGAGACATCGAATTACTGCACTTTGACGCAGCGCACCGACAAAACGGTATGACGGTACTGGAGGTAACTGGTCTGAGAATGCTGGTTGTCGAAGTTGTACCCGTAGGCGCACTCCTCCTGCGAAATGCCGGGGCTCAGGTTTTCACCGGGAGTCGCCGCCCAATAGTAGCCGAACAGGCCCAGATAGCTCTGGCCGCTGGATTCGAGCAGACCGGCCGCGGGCCAGTAGCCCAGATCCTCCCAGATCACTCCGTTGAGCCACGGGATGCCGGCAGTAACACAATTGTACCACGGCGACAAGGTTCCGAAACCGGACACGGGAACCCGCCATCCGCGGGGACAGGGATCGAACTCGGTTTTCGAGCCGTCGGCGGCGCACCAGCGGTTCTGCCCCTGTTTTTTCTCGGTAGCATACCAGTCGTAGGGAAGGCCGAGACCCTTGATGAGCGCCAGCGGCTCGTTGATCGAAGCCACGAGGTTGTCGCGGATCACGGCCGAATTGGCCTTGGTCGAGAAACCGACCTTGACGCCCACGCCGTTCCACACGGGGCGCGTAGCGATGTCCTCCCATTTCGCAGGACACGGAACCGGGTCCTTGCGGCCCCACTGATACTGGAGTCCCAGCGCATCGATATTGCCGTATTCGGCGTTCATCGCACCGAGGTTGCGGTCCATGAAGGTCCGGCCGTTCTTCGATTTCTGCGCTTCGGGAGCGTTGGGATCGTAATCGGTGATCCAGAGGTGCCAGCTCCAGCGGATCTCGCCGCCGATCTCCAGCGCGAGCACCGCATTGCCGCAGGTCCGGGGCGTGGTGCGCACCTGAATAACGGCTTTCGAGCCGCTGCCCAGCACGGTGATCTGATCGTCGTTGAGCAGATAGCGCACGTCCTCCCAGACTACGCGGGCGCCCATGGCTCCCAGCATGCCGGTGCCGGCGCCCGCCAGCACTTCGTTCTTCTCCCACACGCCGAAGGCTTTGCAAACGGGAATGTAGAGCGTCTCGCCCGGCGATACGACGTAACAGTTGGGGAGCAGTTCGGGATTTGCGAAAGCGGGCGTAACCAGCAGTTTGCGGACCTGACCAACGGCCAGCGAGGTTTTGCCCGGATGCGTGTAGTCGAAAGCCGCGAAGCCGTTGCCCCCGACCTTCAGCAGGGCCTTGTCTTCGGCGATCTCCTGCGCCGGCAGGTAGGCGCGGAAAGCGTTGCCGCAGCGCGTCATCGCCACCGAAGCCGTCTTGGCGTCCACGGACTGCATTTCGGCATCTTGGGCCGCGGCCGCCAGCGAGAACACCGCTTTCGTGCGCACGTTCTGCACCGTCACGGCGTAATCGGTCAGTTTGTCGACGTCCGCGACGAAGGCTTCGGCCAGCGCCAGTTTATGACGGAATACGAGTCTGATCTCGCCGTCGCGCTCGCCGAATCCCGCCGTGCGGGCCGTCATGAAGTCGGCTTCGGCAACCAAGCGTCGTAGACGAGCGCCGTAGGATCGGCATTTTCAGCATAGGGATAATAGGCATAGAGGTCCATGACCTGCCCCTGCTCCATGTAATAGGATTTGGAGCCTTCCTCACGCCACGAACCGTCGGCCTGACGGACGAATTTGGCATTCTGAATATAGTTGCCCGAAGCGGCCGGATAGGCCTGCGTTTCGGCATCGGAGCGGATCACGGCGAAGAGGCCGATGGCGTCCCCCTCCACGAAGCGGGAAGCGTAAGCGACGTCCGTCTCGCTCTTGGTCCGGACCATATCCGCCAGCTCGGCGGTCAGACGGATCGCGGCGCGCGCAGGCGCGGGGTCGGCGGTCGGCTCCTTCTGGCAGGAGACGACCGAAGCGGCGCAGAAGAACAAGGCCGCAGTCAGCAAGAATCGACTGCTGAATAGTAAAGTTTTTTTCATATGAACAGCATTTAAAAGGAATACGTCGGGATTCGGCGGCGGCACCGCCTGCGCAAAACAGGCATCCGCCAAGCAAAACAACCAAAGGATACGCACCGCCGCACCGGGCAGGCACCCCTCACTAACCTATTGACAAAAGTAAAAGAAGCCGGACGATTTATGAAACGCTCTTTTTCGGAATTCGTAAAAATTGACAAATTCCGAAAAAAAACAAACCCCGAAAAACGGGGTTGCGTTCAGAGCTGGTGCTCGCGGTGGAGTTTGAGCAGTTTCTCGCGGTACTTAGACGGCGGCATGCCGATCGCGCTCTGGAACGAAGTGTAGAAGGTTTGCAGATGGTTGTAGCCGAGCATCTGGGCAAGCGCCTTGAGCGGCGTATCGTCGTCGACGTCGGAAAGCCGCCGCACGGCCTCGTCGATGCGGTAGCTGTTGACGTAGCTGCTGAAGGTCTTTCCGGCCTGCTGGTTGATCGCACGGGAGATATAGGTGCGGTTGGTGTCGAGCCGCTCGGCGAGCCGTTCGATGGTCAGGTCGTTCTGGCGGTAGACGCCTTCGGTCTGCATCAGGTACTCGATCCGGGCGAAGAGTTCGGCGTCGCGCACGGCGTGGTCGTCACGGTCGGGCGACGGCTTTTCGGTCTGCGGGGAGGTAGGGCCGGGGGGGGGCATGGCCGGCTGCGCGGCCTTTTTCTCCTTTTTCAGGAATTCGTACTGCTGCCGGACGATCTGCTTGTACATCTTGTCCTTGCGCCGGTAGAGGATATAGACCACCGTCGAAATGCCGACGGCGAAGAGCAGCAGCAACAGCAGCAGCTGGAATCGGCGCTGCTGGCGGATGAGGTCGATTTCGCTCTTGCGCAGCATGTTCTCCTGCCGTTCGGCGTCGTACCTGACCCGCAGTTCGTTGATCGAACGCTCCCGCTCGACGTTGAAGATGCTGTCCGCCTGACTATGGTAGCTCTTGAAATAGTCCAGCGCCTCGCGGTAGCGGCCCAGCGCGGTCTCGGCCTCGGAAATACGCAGGTAAAGCTTATAGCGGTGCACGGCGTTGTTGCTCCCTCCGAGAGTTCGATGCCCTGCCGGAGCACCGGAATCGCACGGGCGTACTCGCCCCGGTCGTTCAGGTAGGTTCCGTAGCTGAGGTAGGTCATCACGGCGGCGGTCACGACCTTTTGGTCGATGTGGTCGAGCGCCATCAGGTAATAGCGTTCGGCGCCCGCATCGTCGCCCTGCGCATGGAGGATATTGGCGTAGAGGCTGTAAAGCTCGGTGTGGTAGCCGAATTTATCGGTGTCGGGAAGCGTCCGGAGGATGTATTCCAAAGCCCGGTTCTGATCGCCGAGCATGTAGTGCATGTAGGCGCTGATGACCGCACCGCCGAAAGCGAGGTAGTCGTAACCCCACTCGGTGCCCAGCCGGTAGACCTCCTCGGCGTATTTCAGGCCCGCGGGGTCGTTGCGCATGTAGTACGTATTGGCAAGATTGCACTGCGCCACCAGATAGAAGCGGTTCAGCGAGGCGCTGCGGGCGTACTTCATCGCTTCGAGGAAATACTCGATGCCGCCGAAATAGTTCGTTTCGATGCTGACGGCATAGATTCCCAGCGCATTGTAAATCCGGCACAAGGCCACCGGGTCTTCGCACTGCCGCCCGCGGATCAAAGCCCGGTCGAGGTATATGCGGGTCGAGTCGCTGCCCTCGGCGAGCAGGTAGGACTGTCCGGAAAAAAGGTCGGCGTACATCAGCGCACGCTCGTCGTCGTGTGCGGCCCCGGCCCTGCGGAGACGCGAGACGTAGGGATGAATCGCGGCGAATTCGCTCCGCATGGTGTATTGGGAGCAGATTTCGACCAGCAGGTCTATGTCCTCAGGGTCCCGTTCCAGCCGTTCCAGCAGCACCGGCAGCGTATCGGCCTGAATCACCGCGGCATGCGAAGCCGCACCCTCCTGCGCGCGGACGGCAGGAAGTCCGAGAGACACGACGGCGGCCAATATGAACAAACGTCTGAGCATCGCTGAAGATCGGGAAACGGGCCGGACCGGAGTGCCGGCGCACACCGTTTTCACTCCGCTAAATTAATAAAAAAACCCGAAACCGACGGAAATGCGCCTTTTTAATCCGAAAAGGCACTTCCGGAAAGCGGGCGAAAAACGGAGACGGAAATTCCGAGCCCTTTCATTTGCAGGAACCGCACATCTCCGCATGCCTGTCCGGCCGCACCGCACTGTCCGCGTCCGGCCACGCGCCTGCGGTTCCCGGTATGCCGGGGTTTTGCGGCGGAATGTCCTCCGGCCCGTGAAACGGAAATGTAACGGGGCCGTCATTTCAAAGTAACGACGGCCCCGTATATTTGCAGTGTGAAAACCGGACGAGGTTTTCCAAGTTGGTTTTAGGTTACATAAGTAGGTTAGTGGGAGATGCAGCGACGCGAGGTCGCGGCATCTTCGTTATTACGGCTATTTCTCCATGTCGTGCAGGTGGATTTCGAGGGCGCGGACCGAAATCTGGATTTCCCAGATCGACACGCCCAGCGAACCGATCAGCAGCAGCAACGCCGCGCCGAAGACATAGGCCGAAAGGACGAAAAATCCGACATACAGCAGGAACATCGTCACCACGCAGAGAAAAAGGCTCGAAACGCCCAGAATCTGCATCGTGCGCGTGAGGTGCAGGCGGCGACGCAGGTTGTCGATCTGCGCGCGGGTGACTTTCGAGGGGTGCTGGAGGTGCTGCTCCTTGAGCGTGCGCACCAGCTGGGCGTACGACAGAAAACGGTTGGTGTAGGCCAGCAGAATCAGCGAGACGGCTGAAAAGAGCAGTGCGGGGGTCGTAAGAGTCAGTTCTTCCATGACGAATCGGTTTTGCGGAATTACGGTCGCCGTTTCCTGCCGCTTCGGGTCCGCGGCCGCAGAGCGTTCAGGCAGGGCCGAAGCGGCATCATGCCGGGCACGCATCTCTGCGGGCACTCAGCGGGTGCGCATCTTAGCGGGTGCGGCGCCAGAAACACGGGACGGCTTCCGGGACAAAGGTACGAAATATTCCGGTCAATGCGCCCGGACCGACAAAACAGTGAGCGTTCGCCCCGGCAAAACGGCGTACATCCACCCGGCAAAACAGCGAAGGTCCGCAACATACACCCGTCCCGGCAAAACTGCGGCGGGA
>OCHK01002480.1_pt1 | contig 12198 bp, 9 predicted proteins | sample 1538551 | NCBI WGS metagenome assembly OCHK01 (sample SAMN04571707, study PRJEB22368) | human gut metagenome | biome: human gut; material: stool | host: Homo sapiens | place: Luxembourg | collected 2012-08-31
TTGGGGCGTTGCCCCAAACCCCACCAGAGGCGCCGCCTCTGGACTCCGCAAGGGGAAATTTTCCCCTTGACCCCTTTCGCGCGATTGAGTTGTTTTCTCTTTCCTACCCTTTCCGCGTGTTAATCCGTCAGGCGCTCCTTTGTCTCGCGTCCTTCGCGCAAAAGTTTCCGCATCCCTTCCCTATCCTCATCCCGCAGCGCGTCCCGATATTCCGTCACCCTCTGCACCAAGTCCTCCACCACCGGCAGGAGTGCCTCCCGATTATCAAAAAACAGCTCCGTCCACATATCCTCGTTCAGCCGTGCCACGCGGGTCATATCCGCGAAGCTCCCTGCCGAGAACCCGCGGTGCTTATCCGCCAGCGGGCACTTCACATACGCGCTCGACACGACATGCGCCAGCTGCGACGTATACGCAATCATCTCGTCATGCGTCTTCGGCGTCGTGAACTGCACACGCAGGAAGCCCAGTTTCATGAAAAAGTCGCGGGCGCGCTGCAAAATCGCCGGGTCGTCGTCGCCGTGACCGCACAGAATCATCGACGCATGGTCGAACAGATCATCGCGGGCGTACTTGAAGCCGCTGTACTCGCGCCCTGCCATCGGGTGTCCGCCAATGAAGTGCCACGCATACCGCTGTGATACGGGAAACAGCGCGTCGCAAATCACCTGCTTCACGCCGCCGCAGTCAATCACAAGGCTGTCGGGCTTAAAGTCCGCCGCGTGCGCGGTCACATAGTCGATAATTCCCTGCGGGTACAGGCAGATCAGCACAACATCGCACTGCGGCAGCGTCTCCGCCGTCAGTTCGCCGTCAATCGCCTCCATCAGGAACGCGCGGCGCATCGTGTCCGCATTCTTGTCCGTGCCATAAACCGTGTACGGCGTGTGGAGCTTGATGGTTTTCGCGAGTGACCCGCCAATCAGTCCCAAGCCGACAATACCTACATTCTGCATGAAAAAAATCCTCCGTTCTTCTGCACTCCCGTTTCAAGGAATGCGCTGCAACGGAGGATTTCGACGTATCATGCGTTTTTTCCTGCTGATTTACGCCTGAACCGTGGCTTTCTGCTGCTTTTTCTGCTTCTTCGCCGGCTGCTCGCCAACTTTCGGGACGTGGTATTCGCACTTTTCGTCAAAGCGGACGGATTCCGGCGGCTTCTCCAGTTCTTCCGGATGATTGAGCAGATACGACATCGTGCCGAAGAACGCCGCGTAGTGCGCGCCGGAGCAGACGCGCTCATCCGCCGTAATGCCGATGGGCAGGAAGCGCTTCATGCGCGCCTCGCCCTTCTCCACCACGGCAACCTTCTCCACGGTACCCATGCCGAAGAACAGCGTAACCGAACCGAAGTTGTAGATGTGGTGGTTGACGTGATGCAGGCCGATGGAGGCATTGTTGGTGATATACATGCTGGTATGGAAGGGCAGTTCGTCCAGCAGTGCGCCGGGGCAGAGCCCGTAGCGATCAAGCAGGCGAACCAGCGCGACGATGCCCGTTGCCAGACCCGGCACGACCAGTACCGCTTTCGCCAGCTTATCCGCAAAATTCTTCTTGTCCTCGCCGCGGTTAGCGTTGATGACCTTTTCCATGCGGTCGCGCACGTCGTAGATGGTGTCGGTCAGGTCGTACTTCACCTTCACCGCCGTCTCGCCCATTTCGGCGTTCTGCGGGTTCTTGAGCATCGTGAAGGACACGGCGCACATGTTCCGCGCGAAGAACTGCTTATTGAGGATGAAGCGGTTGATTTCCGGGTGCTGGGACACAGTGCGGACGAACGCGGCAATAATAATCTGCATGAACGTGATTTTCTCGCCCTTCGCCGCCTGCGCCGCAATGTAGCGCGTCAGCAGCTCATAGTCCACGCGGTGCTGCAGGAAAACCTGCGCGTCGCAGCGCATGGGCATCAGGTACGGCGTAATGCCAACGATGGGGTCAATGGACGACACGCGCCGTCCGTCGGGTCGAAATCCGAACATGGTACTTTCCTCTCTCTCTTGTCCTCGGCTGTCCATCGGAATGAATGAAAAATGAATGATTTCAGCCGCAATTTTATTGTATGGATTTTGGGCGATTTGTCAATAGGGCATCGGCGGATGATTTCGGATGTGCGCAAAAAGGCACTGCCGCGCTGCAGCAGTGCCCATTGCTTTGCCCTTTGACTGGGATTTTTACCAAGTCGCCTTCATGGCCTGTTCCACGCACTTCTGGTGATCTGCATCCACGCGGTCTGTACCGTGGGTCTTGCTGCCGTAGAAGTGCAGGCAGAACTGCCCATCGAAGTTGTTGTCCAGAATTGTGTTTGTGCCGTGGGGTTCGGAGTAAATCGACGCGGCATACACATGCCCGTTGTACTTCACCAGCACTGCGCGGCGGCGCCAGCTGAACGTGCCGCCGTTGATTTTCTTGAGAATCGCGGTATCTTCCGCCGTCAGCGGCTCGGCGTCCATGTGGTTGCCGCCGCTCTGCCGGCGCGCGGAGAAAATCAGCCCCGTGCTGACGTCCTTAATCTGGAATACAGCGCCGTTCGGGATGACATACTTGCCACCATTGAACCAGTCCAGTCGCTCGGTGGTAATCTTGCCGCTGCTGGCGCTCGCCACGACGGATCCAATCTTCTTGAGCGTCGCGCTGCCTGCCACGCCGTCCGCCGTCAGTCCGTACTTCCTCTGGAATGCCTTGACGGCGCTCTCGGTCGTCGCGCCGAACGAACCGTCGACATACGCCGTGTAGAAGCCCAGCTTCTTCAGGTTGGTCTGCAGCGTCTTGACTGCCGTGCCGGTTGCGCCCTTGCGGAGCGAATCGTCATCGGTGCTGGTATTGCTGTCCGCGTTCTTGTACGCGCTGTCGAGCTTTTTGAGCGTTTCGCTGCCCGCCACGCCATCCGCCGTCAGGTTATACTTCTTCTGGAACGCCTTGACCGCCGCAACCGTCGTATCGCCATAATCGCCGTCAATGGACGCATTGTAGAAGCCGAGCTTTTTCAGCTTCGTCTGCAAATTCTTGACCGCGCTGCCGGTTGCGCCTTTGCGGAGCGAGTCGTCGTCCTTGTCGCTGTCCGCGTTTTTGTACGCGCTGTCGAGCTTTTTGAGCGTTTCGCTGCCCGCCACGCCATCTGCCGTCAGGTTATACTTCTTCTGGAACGCGCGAACCGCCGCGTATGTGCCCGAACCAAACGTGCTGTCCACCGTGCCGCTGTAATAGCCCAGCTTCTTCAGCTTCGTCTGCAAGTCCTTGACGGCGCTGCCGCTGTCGCCCATGCGGAGCGAATCGTCGTCCTTGTCGCTGTCCGCGTTTTTGTACGCGCTGTCGAGCTTTTTGAGCGTTTCGCTGCCCGCCACGCCATCTGCCGTCAGGTTATACTTCTTCTGGAACGCGCGAACCGCCGCGTATGTGCCCGAACCAAACGTGCTGTCCACCGTGCCGCTGTAATAGCCCAGCTTCTTCAGCTTCGTCTGCAAGTCCTTGACGGCGCTGCCGCTGTCGCCCATGCGGAGCGAGTCGTCGTCCTTGTCGCTGTCCGCGTTCTTGTAGACACTGTCCAGCTTTTTGAGCGTCTCTTTGCCTGCAATGCCATCCGCCGTCAGGTTATACTTCTTCTGGAACGCCTTGACCGCCGCGACGGTCGTGTCGCCATAATCGCCATCGACATAAGCATCATAATAGCCGAGTTTTTTCAGCTTTGTCTGCAAATCCTTGACGTCGCTGCCCGTGCTCCCCTTTTCCAGCCGCGTCGCGCTGCTGGAAGAACTGGAACTGCTGGCCGTCTTGGTCACGCTGACATACGTTTTATAGACATAGCCGGTGTATTTCCCGTAAGTCACTTTATACCAGCTGCCGCTTTTGCCGAGAACCTCCAGCTTCGTGCCTTTGGGCAGGGTTTGCAGGGCATCGCTGGTCGAGGATGCTTTTTCGCGCAGAATGAGTTTGCGCGCAGTGACCGTCGCCGTATCCGCCAAGGCGGAGGAACAGCCCAGCAGCATCAGCGCCACCGCGCCGGACAGAAGCCGCCGCAGACCGGAATTCATCATGGGGAAATCACTCCTTTCCGTACAGCCTGATTTTATTACAAAATTGTTTCATTGTCAAGAGGCTTTTTCCCTGTGAATTGTAAATTCTGCGGCGTTTTCGCGGATTTTCCCCTGTTTGATTCGGCAATTATCTGCCCGTTTTCAATATCTATTTTTGTTTTCCCATGAACATGTTTCCGATATTTGATAAAATGTTACGTTTTTGTTGAGCGGGTGAAAATTTTTCGCGCCGCTTTGCTGTCCGAGCGTCATTTTGCTGTTCGCCTTGATGAATCGGCGGAATTGTGATATAATGAAAATTGGTGCTTTGTCACCGTTGCGATTTTGATATACTTCCTTCATTATAAGAGGAGTTTTTTCATGGCAAATCAAGCAAATCACTATGATGCGGGCAATATTCAGGTGCTGGAAGGGCTGGAAGCGGTTCGGATGCGTCCGGGCATGTATATCGGCACCACCTCGACGCGCGGTCTGCATCACCTGCTCTGGGAGATTGTGGATAACGCGATTGACGAGGCGTCGAACGGCTTTGCGGATGAGGTGCGCGTAACGCTGCACACGGACGGCTCCGCGTCGGTGTACGACAACGGGCGCGGTATGCCTGTGGATGAGCACCCGACCATGCACGTCAGCGGCGCGGAGGTCATTTTCACTGTGCTGCACGCGGGCGGCAAGTTCAACAACGAGAATTACAGCTATTCCGGCGGTCTGCACGGCGTGGGCGCGTCGGTCGTCAACGCATTGAGCAAGTGGCTGACCGTGGACATCTACCGCGATTTCAGCCATTATGCCATGCGCTTCACAAGTCAGTTCGATGAGAAGAAAGGCAAGGTCATCGCGGGCAAGCCGGACGCACCCTTGGCAAAAGTCGGCAACACACGCAAGAAGGGCACACTCGTGCGTTTTCTTCCCGATGACGCGATTTTCGAGGACGTGAGCTTCAATTACGACACAGTCTTCCGCCGCCTGCAGGAGTTGGCATACCTGAATCGGGGCTTGAAAATCGTCTTTCTCGACGAGCGTGTGAGCGACCCTGCCCGCCGCGAAACGACCTTCCACTACGAGGGCGGCATCATCGACTATGTGCGGTATTTGAACGACGGCAAAACCGTCCTGCACGATCAGCCGATTTACCTCGAAGGACAGAAGGATTCCGTCATCTGCCGCGTCGCCATTCAGTACACCGACGGCTACACCGAAAGCCTTTTTTCCTATGTCAACAACATCCCCACGGGCGAAGGCGGAACGCACGAAACGGGCTTCAAGGCGGCGTTCACGAAGATGTTCAACGACTATGCCCGCCGCAACGGCTTCCTGAAGGAAAAGGACAGTAACCTGACGGGCGAGGACTTCCGCGAAGGCTTGAGCTGCGTGCTGACGACGATGGTCAAGAATCCTCAGTTCGAGGGGCAGACGAAGGGGCGTCTGGGCAACAGCGAAGTTCGCCCCGCGGTGGAGGGCATCATCACCCAGCAGCTGACGGACTGGCTGGAGAACCTCAAGAATCAGGAGATTGCCCAGCAGATTGTGCAGAAGGCGATTCGCGCCGCGCAGGTGCGTGAAGCCGCGCGCAAGACCCGCGACAACGCCCGCAAAGCAAATCAGCTTGACGCCGCGCCACTGGTCGGCAAACTCAGCGCCTGCCGCGGCAAAAAGGCGGAGGACAATGAGCTGTTCATCGTCGAGGGCGATTCCGCAGGCGGCAGCGCCAAGCAGGGGCGCGACAGCCGCTATCAGGCGATTCTCCCCCTGCGCGGCAAGCCCCTCAATGCCGAAAAGAAGCGGCTGGATCAGGTGCTGAGCAACGAGGAGTTCCGCTCGCTGATTACCGCGCTCGGCACGTCCATCGACGAGAATTTCAACCTCGCAAACCTCAAATACAACAAAGTCATCATCCTCTCCGATGCCGATCAGGACGGCGCGCACATCCGCGCCATTCTGCTCACTTTCTTCTTCCGTTACATGAAGGAGCTCGTCACTGGGGGGCATGTGTATATTGGGATGCCGCCGCTGTACAAGGTTCAAAAGGGCAGCAAAGTCCTCTATGCCTACGACGACAAGGAGCTGACGAAGTGCATCAAGGAAGCGGGCAAAGGCTACACGCTCCAGCGCTACAAAGGCTTGGGCGAAATGAATCCCGAACAGCTCTGGGCGACGACGATGGATCCTTCCCAGCGCAAACTGATGCAGGTGACGATTGAGGACGCAGCGCTGGCTGACCGCCGCATTACCATCCTGATGGGCGACAGGGTCGAGCCGCGCCGCGACTACATTATCGAGAACGCCGACTTCAACAAGCCGGATAATTTCGAGCTGCCGGAAGGTCAGCGAGGGGAAGGAAAGTAAGTTATGGCAAAGAAAACAAGCGATAACCGCCCGATTCCCAAGGACGACCCGTCGCGCATCCTGCAAACGACCGTCGAGGACGTAATGCACCAGTCCATGATCCCCTACGCGGAGCATGTCATTCTGGAACGCGCCCTGCCGCGCGTCGAGGATGGCTTAAAGCCCGTGCAGCGCCGCATTCTCTATACCATGATGGAACTGGGCACGACGCCGGACAAGCCGCACCGCAAGTGCGCCCGCATCGTCGGCGACTGCTTGGGCAAATATCACCCGCACGGCGATTCCTCCGTGTACGACGCGCTCGTGCGCATGGCGCAGGACTTCTCCATGCGCGGGCCGATGGTCGATGGGCACGGCAATTTCGGCTCCATTGACGGCGACAGCGCTGCCGCCATGCGTTACACCGAGGCGCGCATGACGCCCCTCGCGCTGGAAATGCTGCGTGACATTGAGAAGGACACTGTGCCGTTCCGCCTGAATTTCGACGACACGCTCAAAGAGCCGGACATGCTGCCCGCGCGCTTTCCGAATCTGCTCGTCAACGGCGCGAGCGGCATCGCGGTAGGGCTTGCGACGAACATCCCCCCGCACAATCTGGGCGAAAGCATCCGCGCGGCGATTGCTGTGATGGAGAATCCGGACATTCCGCTGGATGAGCTGATGAAAATCATCCCCGGCCCGGACTTCCCCACCGGCGGCGTGCTGGTGAAAAACGAGGAAATCCGCAGAGGCTATGAGACCGGACGCTCGAAGCTGTCCCTGCGCGCGCGTGTGCATGTGGAGGACGGCGTGAACGGGCGCAAGCTGCTCGTCATCACGGAAATCCCCTACATGGTCAACAAAGCCGCGATGCTGGAGAAGATTTTGAAGCTGTCGGAAGAAAAGAAGGGGCAGCTGCAAAACATCTACGACATCCGCGACGAATCCGACCGCGAGGGAATGCGCGCCGTCATTGAGCTGAAAAAAGACGCCGACCCGGACAAGGTGCTGAAAGTGCTCTACAAGTATTCAGACTTGCAGGTCACCTTCGGCGTGAACATGGTCGCCATCGCCGAGGGCAAGCCCGTGCAGATGGGGCTGAAGACGATGCTGGGGCACTTCATCCGCCATCAGAAAAACGTCATCACCCGCCGCACGGAGTACGACCTGAAGCAGGCGAAAGCCCGCGCGCACATTTTGCAGGGGCTGATGATTGCGGTGGACAACCTCGATGAGGTCATCGCGCTGATTCGCGCCTCGAAGAACCCGAAAGAAGCGAAAGCCCGCCTGATGGAGCGCTTCGAGCTGTCCGACGCACAGGCACAGGCAATCTTGGACATGCGCCTGCAGCGCTTGACGAATCTGGAAATCATCGCCCTGCGCAAGGAGTACGAGGACATTCTGAAGCTCATCGACCGCTTGGAGGGCATCCTGCACAGCGAGAAAAAGCTCTTGGCGGTCATCCGCAAGGAATTGCAGGAGATTGCCGAGGAATTCGCCGACGAGCGCCGCACAACCATCGAAAAAGCGGACGAATCCCCGCTGGAAGTCGAGGAAGAAGCCGCCGCGCCGGAAGAGGTCATCGTGGCGTTCACGGGTGCGGGGCAGTTGAAGCGCATGAATCCCGCGCTCTACAAGAAAACGCCGCTCCCGACCCGCGCGGAGGACGACAAGGAGTTCGCCGACTTCCTGTTCATGGCCAAAACAGACGAGACGCTGCTCATCTTCACCGACCACGGCAACTGCTATCCTCTGCCTGTTGCGTCGCTGAACGAAGTCAAGCCCAAGGATCGCGGGCAGCTGCTTTCGGGCGTTCTGGCCGGGCTGGAGGACGACGAGAAGGCGCTGTGGATGACGTGCATCCGCATGGCGGACATCGGGCATCTGCCGGACATTCTCTTCATCACCCGGCAGGGCATGGTAAAACGCACCGCCGCCGCGGATTACGACGTGCGCAGCAAGAAGTTTGCCGCCGTGAACGTGAAGGACGGCGACCGTCTGCTGACAATTCTCCCCGCCGCCAGTCGCGACGACCTGCTGTTGTTCACCCGAAGCGGCCTGTGCATCCGCTTCTCGCTCGACAGCGTGCCGGTGCAGGGGCGCGTCGCCGCCGGGGTGCGCTGTATGCAGGTGGAGGACGGCGACGAGGTCATCTGGTGCGGGCAGCTGCAAGACAGCGACCAAATCGTGCTGCTGACCGACCGCGGCTACGCCAAACGCCTGCTCTCCGTTGATTTTGAGAAGCAGAACCGCAACGGCAAGGGCGTGAAGTCGTTCTATTTCAACAAGAATGGCAGCAACGGCAAACAGCTTGCGGGCGTGGTGCGGTTGGAGAAGGGCGACCACCTGATTCGCGTGCAGCAGGCGAAATCCCCCGCGACGCTGGTGGAAAGGGACAACGTGCGTCTGCAAGGCAAGCAAGACCGCGGAATGCCGCTGGTTATCGCGGTGATGGACGACGTGGTGACGGGGGCGGAGCTGTTGGAATAACAGCACCCGCATGGCGCCGAAAAAAGGGTCAAGGGGCAATGCCCCTTGCGGGGTTAAGGGGCGGCGCCCCTTATGGGGCTTGGGGCAACGCCCCAACTGTTGCTCCGTTAAACCTACTCAAAGAGGAAAAACAAGTCCGGCAACTTCGCCGCAGGCAGCGAAGCGTCCCTGCGCACAAACTAAAAAACTTCCAATAAAAATCAAGTGGCATCCGGAGGCGAACGCCGAAGGAGTCCAGAGGGCGATCGCAGACTTCGTCTGTTTTTATCCCCTCTGGAACTCGCGGAAGTTACCACGATGGAAATGAAGTCAACTATGCCTATCCGCATAAGCATCCAACTGCTTCATAGTTGGCTTTTCCCCTTGCAACAAGCGCCAAAACGTGATATGATGAGGACGAATGACGGAGGTGAACGCGTATGAATTCGCGCAACTCTTTTTCCTCGCTGACCATTACGCAGCTGGTGATTCACCTCACCGGCGCCCTGCTGGAACTCTATGCCGATGACACGCAGGAAATCCAAGTCATGGCATCCGGCGACGACCACGATATGAAGGCGGTTTCGCTCGCCCAGAACGGCGATACGCTGACGCTGGAGCAGTCCGCCGCCGCACTCTCGCCCTTGCCGCTCAGCGCCCGCTGGCTGCAAGTGACCGTCCGCATTCCGCGCACGTGGAAGGGGCGGGTCGAGATTCGCACGACGTCCGGCAGCGTTCATGTCCGCGGTTTGCAGGTCAGTGACCTGTCCGTGGAGTCGCTCTCCGGCTTCGTGATGCTCTCCGACTTGAGCAGCCTGAGCCTGAAGGTCAAGAACGGCAGCGGCGACATTGCCGGCAGCGACCTCTCCGGTCAGGATTGCAGCCTGTTCACAACGACGGGGATGCTCTGTCTGGAGCGCCTTGCGTTTCTGAACATCTCGCTGTCCTCGGTCAGCCGGGGCGCAATGCTCTCTTTTGCGGAGATGTTCTCCACCTTCAAGGGCGGCTCGGTCGCAGGCGGCATCAGTCTGGAGATTCCCGGCGCGCAGTGTGACGCCATTCTTCGCTCGGTGTCCGGGCGGTTGCTGACGGACGGCGTATCCATCGTCAATGGCGCACCGTCTGTCCGCGTGACGACGGCTTCGGGCAACCTGACCATCCGGCGGATTTCCCCGGAGAAACTGACAGAAAACGAATAATTAGGAGGACGATTTTTATGGCACGACAGAACTTTGGCTTCGGCGGTGGCGCGAACATGCAGCAGCTCATGCGTCAGGCGCAGAAGATGCAGCAGGCGATGACGGACGCGCAGGAAAAGCTGGATGCGCAGGAGTACGAAGCGCAGTCCGGCGGCGGCGTGGTAAGCGTGAAGGTGAACGGCAAGCGCGAGCTGCTGTCCCTGACGATTGACCCCAAGGTCGTTGACCCCGATGACGTGGAAATGCTGCAGGACCTTGTGATGGCGGCGGTGAACGAAGCGCTGCGCAAGGGCGAAGCAAACCGCGAAGAGACGATGAACAAGATGGCGCCCGGCATGGGCGGTATGGGCGGTCTGTTCTAATGCCCGGACAAATCGAACCGATTGAGCGGATGGTGTCGGAGCTGTCTCGGCTGCCCGGCATCGGTCACAAGACAGCGGCGCGGCTGGCGTACCATATCGTCGGGATGCCGCTGGAGGATGTTCACGCGCTGGCGGCGGCGCTGTGGCAGGGGCGCAAGGCGATTCGCTACTGCGACGTGTGCGGCAATTTTTCCTCCGCTGAAAAGTGCGCCGTGTGTGCGGATGAAAGCCGCCATAACGGGCAAATCTGCGTCGTGCGCGACCCACGCGACGTGGCCGCGATGGAGCGGATGCACGATTACCACGGGCTGTACCACGTCCTGCACGGCACGCTGTCGCCGATGGACGGCATCGGGCCGGATGACATTCACATCAAGGAACTGATGACGCGCCTGCAGACCGAGCCGGTCAGCGAAGTGATTCTGGCGACGAACCCCGACATCGAGGGCGAAGCGACCGCAACCTACATTGCGCGGCTCATTAAGCCCATGGGCATCAAGTGCACCCGCATTGCCCACGGCGTCCCCGTCGGCAGCGACCTTGAATACGCCGACGAAGTGACGCTCTCAAAGGCGATGGAGGGCCGAAGGGAGCTGTGAGGGAACCAAGGGGCTTTGCCCCTTAGACCCCACCAGAGGCTCTGCCTCTGGACTCCGCAAGGGACTTCGTCCCTTGACCCTTTCGCGCGATTGAGTTGAGCGCACTTTCATGCTACGCCCGCGTGTTTATACGCTGACCTTAAGCAGCTTTTTTCGGCAGAATGCTATTTCCCAGCATTCTGCCAATTTTCTCATGAAACGAGGAATCTGCCGATGTTTCTTGCCGATACTCACTCCGATACCCTCTTCAGCCTTGGCGTTGGCAAACGCACCTTCGCCCAGACCGATATTACCCCCGACCGCCTGAGACAGGGCGGCGTCAGCCTCCAAACCCTCGCCCTGTGGAGCGGTCCGAAAGGTCCGAACGGTGACTATGAAGCCGTCGCCGACGCCGAATACGCCGCTATCCGCCACTTCACCGACGCGGGCATCCGGCAGGTCGATGACCCAGAGGATGTCAAGCCCGGCGAAAGTACATTCATGCTCTCCTTCGAGGGCTGCGAGGTATTCCAGAAGAGCGACGAGATGGTGGCTTTCTGGCGACAGCGCGGCATCCGCATCGGCGCGCTGGTGTGGAATCACCCGAACGCTTTCGCCACCCCTGCCGCCGTGGACGCGGAAACGCACATGACCCCCGAAGGCATCCGCATTGCCCGCGTGATGCAGCGTCAGGGCATCAGCGTGGACGTGTCGCACCTGAACGAAGCCGGATTCTGGGACTTGTTCGCCAAGGGTGAGCGTCCGCCGATGGCGAGCCACAGCTGCTGCCGCGCCCTCTGCGACCATGTGCGCAACCTGACCGACGACCAAATTCGCGCCATGATTCAGTACGGCGGCTACATCGGCGTGAATTTCTACCCGCGTTTTCTGTCTGCGGACTGCAAAGCGGACAGTGTGACAATTGCCCAGCACATCGACCATATCTGCCAGCTTGGCGGCTCGGATATTGTTGGATTCGGCAGCGATTTCGACGGCATCGAGGTGTCGCCCGACGACGTGCGGAATCCGGCGGAGCTGCCGAATCTGCTGACGGCGCTGCGCAATTACGGCTATAACGACGAATCAATCGAGAGAATCTGCGGCGGGAATTTGAAGGCGTACTTTGCACGTTTGAAGTAACTGAAAAGACCGTCACGGAAGCGCACTCAAGCCGGGCAGCCAAAAAGGGTCAAGGGACAATGTCCCTTGCAGGGTGCAGGGACAGCGTCCCTGC
>OCHK01002485.1_pt1 | contig 12175 bp, 18 predicted proteins | sample 1538551 | NCBI WGS metagenome assembly OCHK01 (sample SAMN04571707, study PRJEB22368) | human gut metagenome | biome: human gut; material: stool | host: Homo sapiens | place: Luxembourg | collected 2012-08-31
GGTTGTCAAATCGTTTCTTCCTGTAGCGGGTCTTTCGATTTCGTCTTGAACGACGAAATGTATATCTCGCTTCAAGCAGTTTGCTTATATCATTACGAAGCTCTACATCGGCTTCGAACAATACTTTATTTTTTGTAGTTGCAGACAATCCAATATGCTTAGAACCTGCGTCTACACCCAATGTAATGTCTTGAGTATGATTTGTCGTATCATACAATAACTGTATCGTAAACGGACAACGCTTAATGACTTTGGCTTTTTTGGTTTTTAAAAGCCTTCTTACTTTACCATGCCTGTTTGTCGGCATAAGTGGTTGTCCGTCTTTATTAAGTACATATACCATAACAGGCACTCCTTTTCTTTGATAGTGATATGTTTTATGCTGTAAGCCAGTACATATCAGACTGTAAAATACCTTCGCCTATGTTAATGAGAGGTTTTGTATCGGCAGCACTGTTCCTACCCATCAGAACTGTTTAGCCCCGACCTTAGAGCAGAGGGCTAGGTATAACACCCTTTGGTAACTATATATTCTCTCTTAACGTAGTGCCCGAAGCACTTAGGCTAGTCAATAAGGGCTTTTGCAAGCCCCGACTTTAGTCGTGGGTTATTGACTCCGAATTGCCCACTTACTCTTTTTCAAATCTGTATTCTTGCTGAATATTTGGATATTTTTCTTTATCCACTTTACTCATAAACATATCTTTTGGACGCGCATATACTTTTTGATTGCCATATAATGCGCTGTAAATTACCAGTATTTCTCCGGTTTCCGTATGTTCTGCAAAATTCAGAATTCGATATCTGTAATCATCGCTTTCTGGATCAGCTGTTTCTCTTTTAAAGTGTTTTACAATGTCTCCAATCTGAAAAATTCTTTCTTTTCCCATTAAATTACTCCTCCATTTAATTTATCTCACTAAATCTTTATTAATATTCGATAAACGCGATTAAGCCATCATAATAAGACGTGAAGTATTCCCCTTCTAGCGTTTTACATGGTTCAGCAACAGTTGGATCGCAGCAATCATATGGATAGATATTAAATTTCCCCTGTAAACAAGGTCCACGATGAGAATCCATCATATCCGACATAACTCTAGAGGCAACATCATAATCAGAAGTTCCTTTATTAAAAACTGCAACACGTGTAATCCCATCACCATATCCGTTTGGAATAAGCACTTGAAATTCTTCATTCCCAACAAGAAGACTACCTACATCCGATGCTGTCTTGAAACAACGATCTCCAAATAATTCACGAATCCTGTACCAATGATTTCTTCTATCTTTACCATATAGAGAAATGTAACTATAGATAACATTCAAGCAACATTCTTCATTCAAGACCCTTTTTTCAAATTCATCATAGTTACTACAGCTTTCATAAAGTTTTGCATAATCGTCACAATCAAGAATACATGATCCTAAATAGTGTATGCTACAATCTTTTGACATATTCTGTTTCAATACATCTTCAATATTTTCTAATTTCATTTTCACCCTCCTGACAGCATTACAATTAGCCATCATAATAAATCAATAATCGTTTTATCTCCCATTAAGGAGCTTCATCAGACTCTTTATTTTCATCTCAGACTCACATTTCATTTTCTGATACAGTATATTGATTGTATCTATATCAAGATTTGTGAAGAAAGCATTTTTCTCATTTAAGCCATACAACTCCTGTTCATTTTTTGTAAAAGGCAGATTACTTTGATTGTGCCCATCTTCGTCAAGGACGAAAGAATAATCATCAGGAGTCCCGCCACCACTCTGTAGATTTGAGTACTGGATATTGCCATTCTCATCCAGATATAATCTGTCATGTGAATCCGTCCCTACCATATGTATGATATCTGATGTGTTATCTTTAACATACAATGCAGGTAAACAAAAATAATCAAAGTTTATCAATATATCACCACCTTCATATAAATCTGTATATATACATTTATACCAATCTAAGAAAGATGAGCAGGCTCATGTTTTCTGCTCTGTCCAGATGATTCTGGCTTGTGGATCGTTGTCCCATGACTAATAATTCGATGAATTAGATTTTGACATTCTCTTTAAAAATCTCAATCCATCACATGTTAAGATAGCCTGTCACAGCTAACGTTTGTAGCAACATGAAAAAGTTACGTTGGAAAGCAGGAGTTTCACCTCCTGAGAGAATCACGTTGCTACATCTTGAAATTAAAAGTTGAAGGTTTCAGGAGTTGCACCTGATATTACTTGTACCTTCATAAACACCTCATGAAGAAAACACAGAATTGAATTTATAGAATATGAAGAAAGGAGCAATTAACAGTTTTCTTCATGAGCAGAGCCACTTGACTTACAGATAGATTAGTCTTTAAAAGGATATGCCTCCTTCGTATTTAGATGGAAGTCAAGTTAAGCATGCTGATATACAAATGCAAGTGTTATATTCGTAGAAGGAATTTACTCCTTATCATTATGTAGCATTTGTATATTGGAAGGATGTGTTTGAGGATTATGGGAATTGCACCCAATATACTGTTATCCTCATAAATAGTGACAGGCTCATGCTTCTGCCGTGGTCATTTTTGATATCCGTCTATGGCAAACTGTTATATTTAAACTGCAAGCGAAAAAGTTTTACTTTCTATTATAATCTCTATACCAAAGGGAGATAAACAATAGAACAGGTCCTAAAAAAACAGATATCTGGATCGACTTCATGTTTAATGTTTCTTCAATAGTTCCGGTGAGCAACTACTGAGATTAATAAACAACCTCATGTCTTATCGTTTGGGTCGTGCATCGCAGGCGGTCGAACTGCTCAACACGGTGTGAAATGTGATGAATATCTGGATAACATCACATTTATATTGGACTTACAGGCAAGCGGGAAAGCCACGTCTTGCCATGCCAACCTCATTTACAATTTCTTCACTTCATGTCTTGAAGATAAATATATTCGTTATTTTTCTCCTTCCTGAATTTCAGTTTAAATTACATCTATTATGATTTTTTTGGTGAAAAAACCACTAATGTTTAAATTAATAACTTTTCTATCATACAATTCTATTCTGTTGGAAATTTCACCCAACTTCCCCTCTGCTAAAGGTATTCTAATAAAATCTTTATTGCAATAGAATGGTCTCCCTCTGTCATAAATAGTAACCTTAGCATTCAACAAACAGTTTGATGATATGAGAAGATATAAGCATTGTTTAAGTGTAATTGCTTCTTTTTCCAATAACATAATTTACCTTCCTAGCATCCCGTTTAGCTGGATTATCCCCAAAGATGCCATTCTTTTAATTTGATGTTTTCTTTTTGTAATTCTTGCCCTGTGAGCTGCCTATAAACTGTATTTAGTTCTTTATAAATATTCTCAGGCACAATGTTTTCTTTTAAGGTATCGTTCAAAATAGCATTGTCCTCATCAACCCACGCTACATCGTATGATACAGATAATACATAAATTAATCTTGCAAATGATCCATTCATTCCATCTACTACCAATTTAATTTTATTAGGCATACAGTTATCCCCTTCTTCTAAATCTGGATGTTTGTTTGTGAATTCATCATAAAAATCAAAATCATTACAGTCTAAATTTGTTTTTAGATCTATAGTCCATCCAAAATACTTATCAACACTAATACTCATATCTTACCTCCTTGACGTACTCTCATCGTTAAAATGACGAGATTCTCTTTCTCACAAGACTAATACCAAATTATTGTTCTATGTTTTTGGTAACATTCTTTTAGAAATTCTTTGAAATTTTCATAATCTTTTCCGTCTGAATATGCTGCATATGTGAATATCTTTCCACCAAAATCAATATCTTTGATAAGATCATAAATCTTTTTAGCTGTCTTGTAACTACATTTTCCACCACAATCAGATGCAAAAAGAAAATCCAATATATCTTTATCTTCATCCTTAAAACGTTCATCTTTTAGAATTTCATTTACACGTTTTGTATAGTTTTGTGGGTCATTTAACGCAAACAAAGTATCTGCATACACTTCTCCAAGTTCTTTGTCAAATACTTTGCAAATATTGGTACGGAGATTATTAAAGCCACCATAACCCATTTCAAATGAATAACTTGATTTTCTGCTTGTTAAACAAATTCCCATATATACCTCCTTAATTAAAAGATACTTCCAGTTTTAGTCGTCTATCGTATTTCTTGGTAGTTCCGCCTCTTAACCTCAACACAAGCCAAATATTCTCTGCATAGATATTCTCAACATTTCTAACATACTCGAAATATCCGTTCAAATACACAATTTTTACTGTCATTTTTTCCTCCTTGTTTTAAAATCTATCAAAGAGACCATAGCCAAATTGAACATTTAAATTGCGATTCCAGTATCCATTAATACATGGGTAATCTTCTTTAACGATTTTATAAGCAAAATCATTTGGCATGGAAAGTGCTATAAAATTCATGATAAGGCGAGCACATTCTTCTCGTTCCTCAATATAATATCGTCCTTCATCAGTTTCTTCGACGTAAATCCCATCAAAGCAACCTGCCTTGTTAAGAATGTCGTAAGCAACCTTGCTCATATCATCTTCATCATATCTACACCAAATAATATGAGGGTCTTTGTATTGTAACTTTTTGCCAGTATAATTATTGTCATCATCATTGAACTGAATGCCAAGCTTTCTACAACTTTCTTTATATGCATTCTGTATATCTGTGACAGACTCGCAATTGCAGGTTATAAGAAAAACCTTTGAAATACAGTGACCGTCTTCGGACCAATCTCCAAGAGTTAATTTATATATCATTTTTTCTCCTTTCCTAATGTCTAAACACTATAACTTTTAAAATTCTTAACAGTTTCAAAAGAATACTTAGACTGAAGTTCAGAACATACTTCGTCGATGTCTCGTATTTCCCCGTCTATTTCATATTCTTTTTCAAGAATGTCTTTCGCTAATGCATCTGTATCTACATCGTCTGCACAAGAAAGAATTCTTAAAACACTATCATCATCCATGTCTTTCAAAATCACAATTTTCATATTTTAGATCCTCCTAGTAGCTTATTTGCTGCCTCTTTTCTACATCTATATTATACCGCACTACATACACTATGTTAGCTATAAGATATATTTGAATGCCAAAATATCCAGATAGTAAAATCTATTATTTCTATGGAAGACTAAATTCTTTGATAATCGACAAAGCCCTCCCTATTGATCTAGAATTTCAGTCCAAATTACAGCAAAGTCACTCTTGTCATGTGAGGGCAGTACCTCTCTGTCATCTGGTATCTCCCAGATTGATACATCGAGCTTTCCTTCTTTTTGTAATTTATCTGCAAATTTCTTAGCATTTGCTTTTATTTTAAATATTTTTTCACATTTCTTTTCTTTCCATTTATTCTTGAGCTTTTTTTTCATATTTTAGATCCTCCTAGTAGCTTATTTGCTGCCTCTTTTCTATAAGTCATGCATATAGTCTTTGCATAGTTTCTGCTTTTCGAGCATTTCCAATCCATATGGACTGTACTTTGTATACTCATACTACATCCAGCAGGGCTTACGCCTAAAACCTGAACTGAATGAGGGATTCTTTAAGCTAGAATCCAAAGCGGGGTTCCATTGTGTGCCCACATTTTTTCGTCAAATAATTTTGATTTACAGCTGCTACTTCTTCCAAAGTTTTATGCTTCGCTTGTAGCACAGCTCTTCGAGCAAAGACGACTTCTGACACAAAAACTTTTCGTATTGCTCTCTTTCTTTAATGTCAACTAGGTCATACCCCAGTTCGTACATGTCCTCAGCCTGACTGCCGAGAGAACTGAAAACGCAATTGTAGTATTCTTTTTCCAGCTCTTCGTCTGTTGCTGATTCTGCCCATTTCTCAATTTCGATTTTTTCTGCCTTCGTCATTTTTTGCCTCCTGTAAATGAAGCAGAACCCGATGTATACCGAGCTCTGCATCCATTGTTTCAATTTCTAATACCATTCGTAATACACGTAAGCATAATCGTCGGTTACCGGTTCATTCACCTCGTCAAGTTGATTATCTGCCTTCTTAATAATCTCAAACATCTTATCGTTTAACGGGTAATATCCTTCATTTTCTACTGGTCCATCTACCGCTGCTGTGATTGCATCTGACAAATCATATTCCTTTCTCCAATAGGCAACTGGTTCCAACGGTTTGCAAACGTATACGTCCATATCGACAAGTTTTAGATAGTTTTTTTCGATTTCCCCTCTTGAGAGTACAATCTCTCTTTTTTCTAAACCGTTTCCTTCTTTTTTAGGGTAGATTACAAACCCACATCTATCCTGAGATTCCATATATAAACAAATATCATACAATTCCGGATTTTCCATATTATCCGCAATCATCTTTTCGTAATCACAGCAAGGAACTTTCATAGTTGTCTTCTTTAACCATGGCAAGATCTGTTTGATTCTATCAGAAGGTTCTCTGCCCTGCTCTGTCGGGAATACTCTGAACTGCATTGCTATGCTTACTTCTAATACCTTCCTGTTTAATGCTGCTGCTTCCTCTTCGCTGCATTTTGACACTTTAAATACATGCATGTCTAATCCCATATTGTTGTTTCCTCCTTTGTTTGATCTATATATATTATATATTACTAGTCCTATATTGTCAAGGATTTTATATATTTATTAGAGATTATTTTATCTACAAATTTATCCCTAAATTGTGTTGGTTCCATTGACTAACCACTACTTTTTTGCTATAATAATGGTATAAAAAAGGAGAAAAACTATGAGAACGCCAAAAGAATATACTGATAATATAAAGAAAGGAATTATTACTACGAGCATGCTAGAAACTGCTCTGTATTCTGTTAACAAACGCGCGAAAAACTACAGAGATGCGGAACGTGAAACAAGGCATAGATATGGAAGATACAGTAAATATGCAGATTTATCTGAATGGAAGAAGGATGAGTTCTATTCGAAAAAAGATAAACTTTTAAGTATCTTGGAACCGATCTGTATCCACAAAGAGTTTGCTGGATATGAACGAACTCGTATATATGATTATGAACAACATTATACTGACATACGGTTTTACGCGTGGGTACACAATCAGATTGTCTGGGAAAATTATTATTTCGATCACGATACTGGAACGTATGTCGAATTTTTCGATACGGAAGACAGAAGCCAGAAAAAGTACCGATATTATCTGTACTACAGTGTTGGCCATCATACCTTCCATACCCCAATCAATAATTGGGAAAAGTACAATCTTCCAGTAAAGGAAATCGACACACTAGATACTTATGGGGACGACTATCTTGATCTCTGTTCCGTACAGTTTGTTGACAAAGTAATTGCGCTGATTAATGGTGGAGAGTATAAGTATGTGCAGGATGTCCCAGATGTGCTTCCAGAATTTCCACCTTTTGAAGAAGAATATCAGAAAGAGGAGTTTGCAAACTTCCCTGCTATTTGGCAGAGTATATCCAGAACAATTGCAGATATATGCTTATCCATGCCGATAAAATTGCCAGAGGATTTGTCAAAATATTATGCTTTCTTTTCGGTCAGACAGAAAAAGAAAAAGGATGGTTGGAAGAAACCTCAGATTACAAACAGAAAAATTAAGGTTCCATTTCCTGAGAACGAAGATGAAGTATATGAATTCATTAAGACGTCAGTATGGACAACAAAGAACGAATTAGCATGCAAACTGCTTTCAAAAAAATCTCCAGCATACACCTTGCTCTACGATTATACATATGAGCGCCAGTGCCAACAAAAAGCGATGAAAGAGCTGGAGTGTGCAGCTGCCAAGCTATATCATGGAGATAATGAAGTTAGTATGCATAATATACTGCAGACGATACAGAACAAGTAAGAAAGGAAAACTTGTAAGGAGAAAAATATATGATACAGAATTTAAAACTTGACAATATTTTCACTACCAGTAAAAAACGTAAAGATGAAATCGCTGAAATACTAAAGACTACCCCAGAAGCGCTTGAGGTGTTCGAGAAAGCTTATAAAGCAGTCGAAGACACCGATCATGATGAAAATAACTTATTCGCCATGAACAGCCGTCAGGCGGCTTCTGAGAGCCGTACAGGATGTTTCTCTGAGAATATAGACAAAGAACAGCTTAATAACCTAATCAATTCTATCGTTGATGAACTTATTGAGATCCCTAAGGGGAACTATCTGACTGATGGAAAAGCACTTATTACAAATGAGGATATTAAAGCCGTTCCGGAATCTTTAAGGCCACAGCTTACAGGAACTCTGTGTAAGGTGGATATTAACGAGCCAGCTTATATTTCGCTGCTGGAGTTCTATAAAAAAGCTATCACAGAGAAAAACCCAAAGAAAGCTAAGATATTTTACGATCATTTTAGACAAGGACTCGATATTTTAGATCTTGATCCAATTACCTATCAGATCATCGATAGAAACCGTAACAGTATGGGCTACTGGTTTCCGGCTATTTCTGCCGCTGCAAATGCCGAAGGCTTTTTTAAGATCCCAGAGACAAAGATTGTTAAAGTTCCTCTCCCATTGCTGCAGCTTACAAGACAGGATTACATGAGTCTGACCCCTACTACCCTGCAGATCGTAGATGACTGGGCTATGCGAGCATTTGAACTTGATGAAAGCAAAACATACTTCATTAAGACTGGGACCTATTCTTCCAAATTCGATTTCCGCAATGCCAAGGTAACAGGAGCAAAAGAAGTAAGAGAGCTTGGAGAATATTTGTTATTCATTCATTTCCAGGCACTACAGATGGCTTCTCCTTTATCTAAACCTATAATCTACGGAGCATGTACTACAACAGAATGGGTAGTAAGAGAATATATAGAAGATACGGAGAATAATCCCTGTATCTACCATGGGCTTCCACTCCATACGGAATATCGTGTGTTTGTTGATTTCGACACAGATGAGATTTTGGGTATCAATCCATACTGGGATCCGGAAGTTATGAAGACACGCTTTGCTAATGGTTCTGATGCGGACACAAATGATATGAAGCATGACTATATTATATATAGTGCACATGAAGAAACGCTCATGAGAAGATATGAAGAAAATAAAGAAAAAGTGCTAGAGCATATCCAGAATATGCTTCCAGATGTTTCTCTTGAGGGGCAGTGGTCTGTTGACATTATGCAAAACGGAGACGATTTCTGGATCATCGACATGGCTACGGCGGATACTTCTGCCCTTTCTAGTTGTGTTCCGGCGGGTAAATTAAAAATCACCGGAAGACTGGCTTCCGAAGTTAGAACAGGCCAGACAATAAGAAAGGAAAATTATATGAAAACAATAAGAGAGACCTTTCCTAGAAACAGATTTTGGTTAGAAAAAAGAGAAAGAGAAATTGGAAGCGCGACTGACCATGTCGTCTTTCGACTTGATGGATACTGCTACAGCATGGATCTTTTCCGTTTTAAAAGCATGATGGAAAAGTTTGATATAGATGTCACAGGAGAAATTGCGCTGCTCCCAGTTGAGACTGTAGACAGACGTCCTTTGTGGAAGAAGGATATAGATATGAGAATGGGCAGAGCAGTCGATTTTAGGACTCCAAGCAATCATTTGACCCCGGACCCAGTAGGAATGGAACACGCTCTTTCCCAGATTCTTGCAGAAAGTCAATAACCCACGATTAAAATCGCAGGCTTAAAAAACCTTTGCTGACTAGCCTGAAGCCAACAGAAATAAAGATTGATATATTTCTAAATTAAAGGATGTATGAAAGATGGAAAATGAAATCAAATGGGAGGTTGTTGAAGAACTTTCTGATGAGGACGGAACAGTAAATTGCTGGGCACATAAACTTGGACCTGCGGATTATGTATATATCACACATAACTACAGAAAGACATTTGATGTTGAGCGTTCAGCTCCATGTAGTGACAGTGGTATAGCAACTATAAAATCATTTAAAAGATTTAATAATGCTAAAAGATTTGCTGAGAACTTAATAAATAATTATGAATAGCAGAGGAGAATAGATATGAAAACAAGTAAACTTATTAATAATTGGACAGAATTTAATTATGTTGAAAAGCTTCCTGAAAACAAATGGTATACAGAACATTGTGGAGAGGAAATTCAGATTTTAAGAAAGCCTATTGATATTAAAAAAGTTGAAACTCCCCATTTTGATATAAAATGGTTTGATGAATTTGGTAACGAATCTTCAAATGTAGATAATACTTACGATTCAGATGATTACATTTTCTATCGTGTTGTATATGATTATATTGATCTCTTTAATGAAGGTGTAGAATCTAAGTATAAGCCAGACATAAATTATGGAAGTCTTGAATCTGAAAGAAAAGTGGAATACATCTATACAGATAAATATATCGAACATGATATTTACAAACTCGAACAAGCCATTGAGAATATTGCAGATGAGGTTAAGGATCTTTATGACATTGAAGATGATTATTATTATGGAGAGCGTTATCCTGATGAAGTTGATAAAATCAAAACGACAATTTCAGTTGATAGTCGAGAGGGATCTTTAAAGGCAGAAGAATACAGAGATTACTTAGAAGAAATTCGTCAAGAATTTGATTATTGTGCTAGATACTATTTAGATAATTTAAACAAGGAAATGCAGGAGGAAGATGAAAATGACTAAGGAAGAATGGGGAAAAGAAAACGGCTATATATATGGTCACAATGGAAGATATTGTGATAGTCCTGAATATTTAGGCAGATTAGTAGAGTATTATAGAGAAAACGTTCATGAGACTACTGTAGAAGTTGACAAAGTAGAAGCAGAAGATGAGAATTCAATCTTCGTTCGTGGAATTTGGCAGCCAAAGTCAAATATTATTGGCATTTGGAATAAACAAGGAGCATAAACAATGAAAAAACAATTTATATGGAAGGGTCACGAAGTTAAAATTGTTAATACATGGGTGGATGATGATAATCGTAAAAAAGGTGTTATGGAAAGTGAACAGAAAAAGGCTGAGCGTATACTCGGTCTTTTTTAGTTTAGGCCTTTCCGCAGTGGCGACCTTCTATTTTGCAGACATTGGGCTTTATATCCAGTCCATCTTGCTATAGACTTTTTAGTACCGCTGTTTGGGCAGATAACTGCGGTCCATACTAGTATTAACGGAATATTGGACAATAAATGTAGTCCATATTAAGCTTCAGGCTTTTCCGATCGCAACTGCAAAACACATATTGGGCTTTATATACAGACCATTTCTTCTTCTTTTTCTTTCATTGGACAACATATAAAACTCATATCGTGCAAGGGGTTTCTTCTATTGGGCTTATAAAGTCACCCATTCCCCACTTCCGCAGCCCGTAGTTTGGTGTCGCCTGCGGCAGCTGCTGCCGCCCTGCAATTAAGCGATTGCGACAAATACATATTATATAGGTTTTAGCGCAGGTGGAATCCTCTTTGGCAGGTTGTTGTTGCGAAAGCTGGAGGGTTCGATAGAGCGCCCTAATGCTGCGGAGACAGATCGACGCGGTAGATTATTGCTGCAGAAATAGGTAATACGATATGTTGGGCTTTAAATGTAGACCGCTTTATTTTTTGAGCTTTTGCTGCGGTTTATACTGTATGATGAAATTGTGGGTTTTATATCTAGCCCATTCTACTTGTAAATATTGGGCTTTATATACAGTCCATATTTTTGTTTTGGGCTTCTGCTCAAGGCGAGTATATTGGGTTTTATATGTAGACCACCTCTTCTCTTTTTTTATTTTAGGGCTTCATATATAGACCATATTACGCATGTTTATTAGGTTCTTGGGAGATATTTGTAACCCACTCCCCTATTTCTGCTACATAGGTGCTTTTTAAATGCGAAACATAGGCGCTTATTTAGGTTTAGGGAGGATGGTGAATACTGGGCGCGTGTTACTACAGCTGGGTTTAACAAATAGAATGAGCTGCGGCTTATAAGGCTGAGGTGTAGAAATATGCTTAGTACGGACTTGCAGCAATAAAAAAGCAGTCAGTACCTAATATTTTCTTTATTTTTTCTTATTTTTGTTATACCAGATCCTTGGCGTACTCTCATCATTGAAATGACGAGATTCTCTTTCTTGCAATGTAAGAAATGAAGCATCGCAAAGCTTTCAGCATGGTTCTAGACCTTGCATATAGTCTTTGCATAGCTTCTGTTTTTCGAGCATTTCCAATCCATGTGGAC
>OCHK01002490.1_pt1 | contig 12154 bp, 13 predicted proteins | sample 1538551 | NCBI WGS metagenome assembly OCHK01 (sample SAMN04571707, study PRJEB22368) | human gut metagenome | biome: human gut; material: stool | host: Homo sapiens | place: Luxembourg | collected 2012-08-31
CCCGCCGGGACAGCGCCCGGGCGGCGGAGCTGCTGATGCTCATGGGCGACCTGGAGCGGCTGGGGGATCACGCCATGAACCTGCTGGAAAGCGGGGAGGAGCTGCGGGACCGGAAAATAGAGCTGCCGCCGGAGGACCGGCGGCAGCTCCGGGTGCTGACGGAGGCGGTGGAGGAGATCGCGGACCTGGCGTTGGCGGCCTTCCGCCGGGAGGACGCCGCCGCCCTGGGGCAGGTGGAGGCCCTGGAACAGGTCATCGACGGCCTGCGGCAGCGGCTGCGGGCCCGGCGCATCCGGGAAACGCAGCCGGGGGAGGGGGCCATGGAGCTGAGCTTCGTGTGGTCGGACGTGCTGACGGACCTGGAGCGGGCGGCGGACCACTGCTGCAACATCATGGAGTGCGTGGCGGACCTGTCCGCCGGGAACCGGAATCTCCATGCCGCCCAGCTGGCGGTCCGGCAGCGGGACCCGGCCTTCGACAGCCGGGTCTATGAGCAGAAGTATCGAATATAAAAAGCCTGTGTATTCGGTGCAATTGCACCGAATACACAGGCTTTTTTTATCCGTTCAGCAGGGCCAGCTGGTAAAAGGCCACGGCGCTGGCGGCCACGTTCAGGGAATCCACCCCGTGGGACATGGGAATTTTCACGGTGTAATCGCAGGCGGCGATGGTGGAGGAGGCCAGGCCGTCCCCCTCGGCGCCCAGCACCATGGCCAGCTTCGGCTCCGCCAGCAGGCGGGGATCGTTCAGGGCCAGGGAGTCGTCCCGCAGGGCCAGGGCCACGGTTTTGAAGCCCAGCTCATGCAGCAGCTCCGGCCAGCTCTCCCCCTCCGGCAGATATGTCCAGGGTACCAGGAACACGTTGCCCATGCTGACCCGGGCCGCCCGGCGGTACAGGGGGTCGCTGCCGGCGGCGGTCAGCAGCACCGCGTCCACGTTCAGAGCGGCGGCGGACCGGAAAATGGCCCCGATGTTGGTGGGATTCATGATGTTTTCCAGCACGGCAATGCGCCGGGCATTGGCGCAGACCTCCGCCACGGAGGGGAGCCGGGGCCGCCGCATGGCGCACAGCATCCCCCGGGTCAGGTGGAAACCCGTCAGCTGGGTCAGCACCGGCAGGTCCGCCGCGTATACCGGGATATCCGCCGGGCAGCGGGCCAGCACCTCCGCGCCTTTTCCCTCGATGTGCTTGCGCTCCATCAGGAAGGACACCGGCGTGCACCCGGCGTCCAGAGCCCGGCCGATGACCAGGGGACTCTCCGCCACGAACAGGGCGTTTTCCGGGTCGGCCCGGTTCACCAGCTGGTTTTCCGTCAGCCGGGCGTAGATATCCAGCTCCGGGGCGGAAAAATCGGTGATTTCGATGATATGGGCCATGTTACTTGGCTTCTCTTGCCCGACGGGCGGCTTCCTCCCGCTGGCGGCAGATGTCGGCCCAGCTGGGGATCTTTTTCAGCACCTCGTTCAGGTCCGCCAGGGCGGCGGGAATGTCGATGTTCTGGGGACAGACCCGGGCGCACTGGCCGCAGCCCACGCAGGCGGCGGGGCGCTTGTCCTCCGGCAAAGCCTCCACCCGCATGCCGATGTTGAAGTTGGGGGAGAACTTGGCCTCGTTATACAGCTTCAGCAGCATGGGAATGTCCAGGCCCATGGGGCAGCCGTCGCAGCAGTAGCGGCAGGCGGTGCAGGGCACGGCGCCGTACATGCCCTTGGCGATGTCCAGCAGGACCTTCTCCTCCTGGTCCGTCAGGGGGCGGCGTTCTTCGAAGGTGCGGACGTTGTCCTCCATCTGGGCGGGGGTGGTCATGCCGCTGAGGATCATCTGGACCCCCTCCACCCCCTGGAGGAAGCGGAAGGCCCAGGCAGCGGTGGACTCCTCCGGCCGCAGGGCGTGGAGCTCGGACTCCGCCTCCGGCGTCAGGGAGGCCAGGCGGCCGCCCCGGACGGGCTCCATGACCCAGATGGGGATGCTGTACCGGCGCAGCAGCTCGCACTTGGCCTTGGCGTCCTGCATGGTCCAGTCCAGATAGTTCAGCTGAATCTGACAGAACTCCATGTCCTTGCCGTAGCGGGACAGGAAGCTCTCCAGCAGCTCCACGCCGCCGTGGGAGGAGAAGCCCAGGTGACGGATGCGGCCGTTCTTCTTCTGCTCCAGAAAATAGTCGATGATGCCCCAGCGGGGATCGGTATACGTCTCGATGGACTTTTCATACACATTGTGCAGCAGGTAGAAGTCGAAATACTCCACGCCGCACTTCTGGAGCTGCTCCTCAAAGATGGCGGCGGGGTCGTAGCTGTCGCTGATTTGGTGGCCGGGGTATTTGGTGGCCAGATAGAAGCTCTGGCGGTCATAGTCCTTCAGCACCCGGCCGATGACCCGCTCGGACATGCCGCCGTGGTAGGGATAGGCGGTGTCGAAATAGTTGACGCCGTGGTCCATGGCATAGCGGACCATGTCCGCCGTGGTTTTCTCGTCGATGTCCGCCGGGCCGCCGCCGGGAACCAGCGGCAGACGCATGGTGCCGAAGCCCAGCAGGGACAGCTTCTCTCCGTGAAAATCGGTGTAGATCATGTAAGGCTCCTCCTTGGTTGGGATGTTTCCCCCATTATAGCACGGAGGGAAAGGACCCTGCAAGGCGGATTTTCACCCCGGGGGGCGGTCTATAGGAAAAATTCCTCCGGCTCCGCCGGCCGCATGATGGACACCTCATAGGCGGTGCGCTCCTGGCCCACGCCGTCCACGGTTTTCGTGTAGCCCCGGCTCTGGACCCGGCCCTCCACCGTCAGCCGGGAGCCCACCGGCAGGATGGCCGTCTGCTGGGCGATGACGCCCCAGGCGATGCAGGGCAGGTAGTCCGCCCGGCCGTACCGGCGGTTCACCGCCAGGATCAGGTCGCAGATCTCCCGGCCCAGAGGCGTCCGGCGCAGGGTGGGAGTTTTGCACAGAATGCCGGAGAGCTGAATCTGGTTAAAGGGGGCCGCACCTCCGGGAATCAGCTCCCGGACGAACACGGAGATCACCAGCCGGGGCCCCTGGCCGCTGCGGTTGTTGAAGGAGCGCAGCTGGCCGGTAAGGGTCAGCACGTCTCCGGTATGTACGGGGTGGGCCTCCAGCAGCGGCCGGGGCAAAATCACCGGCAGCCGGTCCTCCTGGCCGGAAAGCCGCTCCACCGACAGGGGAAAGCGGTAAAAGCTCTCGCCGTGGTTTATGTGGGACAGCTCCGGCTCCCCGGCGGCCCGCCCGCACAGGCGCACGCGGTTGAAGTTGTTGTCCATAGTCATCCTCCTCGTTTGTTGAAGCTGGTCCAGCTTATGCCGGAGCGATGAGAAATAGACCCTTTTCAAACCGGGAAAAGTATGCGATAATAGCGGGGAAAAGGAGGAATTGCCCATGCGATACAAGGGAAAGGTCTATCGGCCCCCCAGCGAGGCCTACAGCCTGATCGTGCAGGTGACCTATGGGTGCAGCCACAACCGCTGCGCCTTCTGCGATATGTATGACGACAAGCACTTTGCCCTGCGGCCCATGGAGGAGATCCGGGAGGATTTCCGCCTGGCCCGGCAGGTATACCGCCGGGTGGAGCGGGTGTTTCTGGCCGACGGCGACGCGATGATGCGGAAAACCGATGAGCTGCTGGAAATTCTGGCCATGGTGTACAGCCTGTTTCCGGAGTGCCAGCGGGTCACCTGCTACGCCTCGCCCCGGAGTCTCCAGGTCAAGACGGAGGAGGAGCTGCGTCAGCTGCGGGAAAACGGACTGAAAATGGTGTATATGGGCCTGGAATCCGGGTGCGACGCGGTGCTGGAACGGATGTGCAAGGGCCACACCGCCGCGGCCATTGTGGCGGCGGGGCAGAAGGCCCGGCAGGCGGGCCTGGCCCTGTCGGTGACGGCCATTTCCGGGCTTGGCAGCCGGGAGTTGCTGCGGGACCACGCCGTGGACACCGCCCGGGCCCTCAGCGCCATGAAGCCGGAATATATCGGCCTGCTGACGCTGATGGTGGAGCCGGGAACGCCGCTGGAGCAGTGGGTCCGGGAGGGCAGCTTCCGGGTGCTGGGCCCGGCGGAGATTCTGCAGGAGACGGCCCTGCTGCTGGACCACATCGACAGCGAGGGCAGCGTATTCCGGATGAACCACGCCTCCAACTACCTGACCCTGAAGGGGACCCTGAACCGGGACCTGCCCGCCCTGCGGCAGCAGGTGCAGGAGGGCCTCATGGGTCACGGCCTGCGGCCGGAGAGCTGGCGGGCCCTGTAAAGAACGAACGCACCCCCTGTATCCCGTGGGATACAGGGGGCGCGGGCAGCTTGTCAAAAAAGGACGAAGACCTTTTTTGACAAAGGGTTTGCAGTCTGCCGCGCGCATAATTTGTTCGCTGGAAGCGAACAAATTCCACACTTGCAGACTGAGAAGTATTTTTTGCCAGGTACACGCCCCGGCAAAAAATGATTCCATTTTATTTGCCGCCTGCGGGCGGCAAACTCTGCGAGGCTTTTGGACAATATCTACACCCCCTGTATCCCGTGGGATACAGGGGGTGGGCGTTTATTCTTCTGAAGATTCTTCCGACACCTCCGGTGCTTCCGGCGCTTCCGCCGGTTCGGCTGCTTCCGGGGCTTCAGTGGGCTCTTCCGCCTGGGCGGCTTCCCGGGCGGCCACGATGTTCACATACAGCTCCTCCGGCTTGTGGGGGTGGAGCCTGATGTTGTAAAACAGCACCGCCAGGGCGGCGATCATCAGCACCAGGCTCAGCACCTGGGACACCCGGATGGGCTGCCCGGCGATGGTCCAGTCGAACAGATACAGGCTGTCGGTGCGCAGACCCTCGATCCAGAAGCGGCCCACACCGTACCACAGGAAGTAGAAGCAGGTGTTCTCGCCGTCGAACCGCCGGGCCTTGGACACCACGAAGATGATCAGCAGCAGGCCGATGAGGTTCCACAGGCTCTCATACAGGAAGGTGGGATGGACCTCCACCAGCTCCCCGGCAGTGGTGGTCAGCTGCATGCGCCAGGGGAGGGTGGTCTCGGAGCCGAAGGCCTCCCGGTTCAGGAAGTTGCCCCAGCGGCCGATGGCCTGGCCGATGAGCAGACCCATGACCACCAGGTCCATCATGGCCCCAAGCTTGATGTGGCGGCTGCGGCAGAGGATGACGGCCACGATCACCACGGCGATGACGCCGCCGTAGATGGCCAGGCCGCCGTCCCAGATGGCGATGGCCTTGGACCAGCTGAAATGGCCCTCATGGTCCTTGAACTCGCTGAGATAAAACAGAACGTAGTACAGCCGGGCCCCCACGATGGCCGAGGGGATGCCCCACAGCAGCCCGTCGATGAGGTCATCCTCCCGGATGCCGTATTTGGTGCGCTGGCGCATGCACCACCACAGGGCCACCAGCATGCCCAGGGCGATGAGGATGCCGTACCAATAGATGCCGTTGCCGATGTCGATGGCTTTGGAGCTGATGGTGATGGCCCAGTCGCCAAAAAGCCCCGGGAAGCGGATGGGGCTGTCGGTTATGATCTTCATAATGTCACTCCTTGCTCAGAAAACTCCCTCTATTATACCGCAGAGCGGGGCCGTTGAAAAGCCCTATTTTTCGGAGGAAGGGGAGCAATCAGGCGGTCCGGTATTTCCGCCGGAGCCACCGGGCCAGCAGGAAGCCGCCTGCCGTCAGGGCGGCGCAGAGCAGGAAGTCCGGGATCTGGGACAGGATCAGCGCCTGTCTGTACCGGGAGGAGAGATCGGTGAAGATCGGACTTGTGCTGAGCCCCTCCAGCCACTGGGGATCGACGGATCCGAAGTCCGCGATGCCGCCCAGCCGGAAGCCCGCAGCCAGAGTGGCGGCGATCCGGACCAGGCCCAGGATCCCGATCAGCGACATCAGGTATCCGGAGACGAAGCCGTATGTACGCCAGAAGCGGGCAAAACCGCTTTTCCTCGGCCCGGCGGAGGTGGGAGCGGGGTCCGTCTGTTCATCGTCCAGCAGATAGTCCACCGTGACGCCCAGCAGACGGCCGATGGCCAGGAGTTTGTTGGTGTCGGGCAGGGACTCGCCGGTTTCCCTAAATTAAAGATATTGGTTATGTATGAGTGCCTACGCCTACTTGCATAGGTACTCGTATTCGTTGTTTTACTCAATTTTGCCGATAAATCGGTAGTAGATGTCAATATCCTGCTCACGCATACCGTCCACGATGGCTGCTTCGTGAATGACGATTTCCTCAATCAGCGTATTCAGAAGCTCCGCTGTCAGTTCGGTGGGATTAGCGTATCATAGTCTGCTACACTAAATTCAATCTCATAAATACATATCCATCTTCAACGGAATCTGAATAGGCAAATCCCAACTTTGTCCAAAACTTCTGTGCAGCTGTATGGCGCTGATTTACAGGAGCTGAAACTCGTCTTGCTTTGTATTCCTTATAAAGGAAATCAATACAGAGTTTGGCAGCAGCAGTTCCATACCCCTTTTTTTGATAGGCATCATCAATAAGAAAATTGATTATTTGATAGTTTTCTTCACCAACATACATTGAAACAAAGCCAATCATTGTTTCATCAGCATAAATTGCAAATGGCTTGGTGTCTTTATAATGAACCCATGCTTCTGCCAGAGAATACGCCACAGAATCCACAAAATTTTCATTTGCAACGCTGGCTTTAAGATTAAGACAGTCTGTGTAGTTATTCTCGTTGATTGTTCGTAGCTCTATCATTTTATCTTTCTCCCAATTTTCATATCCTGTCGCCACTTGGGAGCTTCGCCATCGTCTGCCCAATGCTCATCCATAGAGGCGATCTTACCGTCTTTCAGCTTGATACGACAAACCACATAGCCTGCGTATTTGTCATCCACAAGGGCGGCATACACCGGAAACTTGGCAAAAAGATATTCTTCCATTTCTTCTCGTCCTGCTTTAATGTTCGGCCTGGATGCAATGCCTTTATATGAACGCAGCTCTACACGAAATAGGGCAACCATTTCTGCAAGTGCATCATTTGCTTGTTTTATCTCTAATATCTCCATCATAATTGCCCTCCTTTGGCTGCATACAAAATCTCATAACAATTATAGCATAAATATGTGAAAAAATCTATCATATACATGGAAATCCCGCCCTTCCCGATTGTAGGAGGAAGGGGAGCAATCAGGCGGTCCGGTATTTCCGCCGGAGCCACCGGGCCAGCAGGAAGCCGCCTGCCGTCAGGGCGGCGCAGAGCAGGAAGTCCGGGATCTGGGACAGGATCAGCGCCTGTCTGTACCGGGAGGAGAGATCGGTGAAGATCGGACTTGTGCTGAGCCCCTCCAGCCACTGGGGATCGACGGATCCGAAGTCCGCGATGCCGCCCAGCCGGAAGCCCGCAGCCAGAGTGGCGGCGATCCGGACCAGGCCCAGGATCCCGATCAGCGACATCAGGTATCCGGAGACGAAGCCGTATGTACGCCAGAAGCGGGCAAAACCGCTTTTCCTCGGCCCGGCGGAGGTGGGAGCGGGGTCCGTCTGTTCATCGTCCAGCAGATAGTCCACCGTGACGCCCAGCAGACGGCCGATGGCCAGGAGCTTGTTGGTGTCGGGCAGGGACTCGCCCGTTTCCCACTTGCTGACGGCCTGACGGGACACGTCCAGCTGCTGGGCCATCTGTTCCTGGGACAGACCGGCTTTGCGGCGCAGGTCGATGAGCTTTTCACACAGGGTCATAGAGAATGCCTCCTTTGATGTTGATGGCGTCAGCATACCGAAAAAGGCCGCAACTGTCCACCAAGTGGGGCTGGAAGTTCCGCAACCGACGGTTGCGGGCCGTTTTTTCAGCCCCAGAGCTGGCGGGAGAGGTCCTGGGCCAGGCTCTCCACCACGCCGGGAGCGTAGGGCAGGGGCAGTCCGGCATCCGAAAGGGTCTCGGCATACAGCTTGCTGCCGCCGGAGGCACACAGGGCGTGATACCGGGCCCAACCGTCTGCGGGGTCGGCGTCATAGGCGGCCTTCAGCTGCTGGGCGCAGACGATGGACAGAGCGTAGCTTACCACATACCGGGGGAACATATACAGGGCCATGTTGGTGAATAGGTCGCACCCGGCCAGCACCTGCTGCCGCCAGGGCTCGTTGTTCTGTGCCCGGCCGAAGGACTTCTCAATGCGGTCGAACTCCTCTGCCCACTGGGCCAGAGAGGCGTCCGGATGCTCATACAGCCACGTCTCAAAGGTGTGGATGGAGCAGAAGGCGCACAGCTCCTTGATGAAGTCATAGCGGTGCTCCGTCAGGAACTGGGGGGCGTGGTTCCCGAAGAAATCCCGGGCGTAGGGCTGGGCCAGCAGCTCCATGGTCTTGGAGTGGACCTCCGCCAGGTCCGGACTCAGGCCCGCATAGTCCGCCACCGGCTGGCTGCGGATGGACAGATACCCCTGGAGCCCGTGGCCCAGCTCGTGGGTGTATACGGTGACGTCACCGGCGGTGCCGTCGCAGTTGGCAAAGATGAAGGGCATCCGGTAGGGGGCGCCCAGCATGTCGCAGAAGCCCATGCCGGAAATTTTATTGGGAGAGCCAGTCACGTCCAGCAGGTCGTGGCGGACCATTTCGTCGAAAAACGCCCCTGCCTCCGGGCTCAGGGCATGGTACATCCGGCGGGCGGCCTCAGGCAGCTCCTCCGCCGCCACGGGGACAGCGTTGCCCTCCGGGAACACCAGGGCCCGGTCATAGGGCATCAGCGTGTCCACCCCCAGGCGCCGGCGCTGCTCCTCCTGCAGCCGCAGGTACAGGGGGGTGATATGGGTCTGCACCTGACGGCAGAACGCGTCCAGCTCCGCCCGGCCATAGCCCAGGCGCTGCATGCAGAGATCGCCGTAGTCGGCAAAATTGTCAAAGCCGTTTTCACGGGCCAGCTGATTTCGTGCGTGGACCAGGTCCCGCAGCAGCTGCTCCAGGGCTTCGGCGTTTTCCAGCGCCGTCTGCTGCTGGGCCTCGTAGGCGGCCCGGCGGCGCTCCCGGTCGGTGCTGGCCAGTGCAAAGCGCAGCTGGCCGCCGCTGAGGGTCTCGCCCTGGACCTGATACCTGGCGGAGGCCGTCAGCTGCTGGTATTGGGCCGTCAGCCGGGAGATGCGGGCCTGCAGCTCCTTGCCGCCGGTGTGGAGCCGCTGATCCAGCGTCAGCAGGCGGCGCAGCTGGGGGCCGAAGGTCCTGTCCACCGCCGCAGCGTAGGGGCTCTCCGCAATGGCCATGGACAGGGACTGGGTATCCAGCGTCTCCAGCCGGGGCAGGGTCTCCTGCAGCTCCCGCTGGTAAAATTCGTCGGTGACATCGTGGAAGGCCCGGATGGTGGCAATGCTCTGGCACAGGGCCACCTCCTGCTGCAGGGCGTCCCGCTGCCGGACCACGTCCAGCAGGTCCTCCGGGCAGGCGGCAGCCCTGGCCCGGCGGGTCAGGGCATCGTACCGGGTCTGAAGGGCCTCCACGTCCGGGCTGGTATAGGGAATATCAGAAAATTTCCAACTCTCGTTCATAGCGTCACTCCTTTGGATAGATGATGGACAGGGCCATGCGCTCCGGCCGGATATTGTCCCGGATAAAGTCCAGCAGATCCTGCTGGGTAATGGAATCGTACACCTCCGGGAAGCGGAAGGGATCGTATCCCTGGAAGCAGCCCTCGGCCGCCGTGGAGGCGATGGCCTCGAAGGAGTTCAGACTTTTGATGGATGCGCCGAAGCTGGCCCGGCGGATGCGCTGGACATAGGCCGGGTCCACCCCCTCCCGGACCACCCGGCGGGCTTCATCCAGAACGGCCTGCTGCACGGCCTCGGGATCGTTGCTGTCGCCGCCGCAGAACACATAGGCGGCTCCCGGCAGCAGGTCATAGGCGCTGTCAAAGGTGCCGTTGATCAGCCCCTGACTGTACAGCCGGGTGAACAGGGGGCTGGACTCTCCCATGAGCACGTCGCAGGCCAGGTCCCCCAGGATATCCAGGCGCATGCGCTCCTCTCCCTCCGGCACCGGCGGGCACTTGAAGCCCAGCAGGAAGGTGGGCATGGCCACCTCCATCCGGTCCTCTATGCGGGCCATATGAGGCGTCAGGTCCTCCTCCCGGCCATAGTCCCGGGGGATGGCGGGGCCACTCTCCCGGGGCAGAACCTCCCGGGCGGCCCGGAGAACCTCCTCCGGGTCCACGTCGCCCACCACCACCAGGCACATGTTGGCGGGGGTATAAAACGCCTTGTGGCAGTCGTACAGGGTCTGGGCCGTGATCCGGCGGATGCTCTCCACGGACCCGGCCACAGACTGCCGCACGGGGCTGTGGCGGTACAGGGCCTGCATCATCTGGCGGTAGACCTGCCACTCGGGGTTGTCCTCGATCATGCCGATCTCCTGGGCGATGATGCCCTGCTCCTTCTCCACGCTTTCATCGGTGAAGTAGGGGACGGACACGAAGGACAGCAGAATCCGGAGATTGTCATAAAAATGCTCGGTGCAGTCGAAATAATAGGCGGTGACGGCGTTGCTGGTGTAGGCGTTGGGCTCGGCCCCGCCCCGGGCCAGGTCCTGCATGGCGCTGCCGTCGGCGGTGTCGAACATCTTGTGCTCCAGATAGTGGGCGATGCCGGCAGGGGTATCCAGCCACTGGCCGTCCAGCTGAAAGCGCATATCCATGCCGCCGTAGCGGGTGGTGAAGAAGGCGAACTTCCGGGCATACCCGGGCTTGGGCACCACGCAGACGGGCAGGCCGTTGGGCAGGGTCTCCCAGATGGCCTTTTCCCCGATGCGGGGGTAGGTAAGGGTTTTCATCAGGCCTCCTCCTTTCCGTGCAGGAAGTATACGGTGTCCAGGGTCACGCTGCCGGCGGCGGCCCGGATGCGCTCCGGCGTCACCTGGTCCAGCAGGCGCTGCATGGTCTCCGGGTCCTCGCTCTGGCCGGTGGCGGCCTGACCCAGGCAGTAATTTTCCAGGGCACCCTGGGAATCCGACAGGGAGGTCAGGGCGCTGCGCATGGTGCTGCGGGCCCCCTCCAGCTCCCAGGGCTCCCAGTGGCCGTCCCGGATCTCCTGCAATTGGTGAAGGATCTCGTCCAGGGCCCGCTGATAGTCGGCGGTCTCGATGCCGGAGGACACCGTCAGGATGCCCTTGGAGCGGACATAGGTGCTGGAGGCGTAGTAGCACAGGGACAGCTTCTCCCGGACGTTGAGAAACAGCTTGGAATTGCTGGTGCCGCCGAACAGAAGGTTTGCCAGGATCATGGCGGGCACATCGTCGGTGGCGCAGCGGAAGCCCATGGACAGCTTCCCCTGGGTCACGTCCATGGCCTCGTGGATGATGCGGGGCTGGGCCGGGGCGGCCACGGCACGGGGCGGCTCCGGGCAGGGCGGCGAAGGCCTCCAGCAGGGCGTCCTCCACCCGGGAGATGGGGGCGCTGCCGCAATAGAACAGCTCCAGCCGGGAGGCGGCCATCATCTGCCGGCTGTAGGCATGGAGCTTCTGGTTGTTGATGGCGGCGGCGGTGGCCTCGTCGCCCAGACGGCTGACGCCGTAGGGCTCATAGCGGCACATCTCCTGCAAAAGCCGCAGGTCCGCCCAGTCCCGCTTATCGTTGCGGATGGAGCGGATGCTGTCCAGCAGGTTGGCCCGCTCGCTGTCCACATATTCCGCCAGATACCGGCCGTTGCGGGTGACGGGGTCCAGCAGCAGCTCCCCCAGCAGGGCGGCGGTGGGCTCCAGCAGCTTTTCTCCCTGGGGGGCGAAGCTGTCGTCCATTACCGAGGCCACAAAGCCGATGCACTGGCACTCCGCCCTTTTGCGGATGGTGGGGTTGATCTGCGCGCCGTAGAGCTGGTCCATGGCGGCGGACAGCTGCTGGATGTCCGGGCAGCTCATGGTGCCCCGCTGGAGCACCAGCGGCAGCAGCGCCCCATAGGATGCCGTTTCCCGGCGCAGGGGGGTGATGAACTGGGCGGACAGGCAGCTGGTTTTGAACTTTTTGGCAGGCAGATAGGTGAGATATACCCGGTCCATGATCTCGCGGCGGGTCTTCTCCATATGCGGCACCTCCAGGATACAATAATATATTATTATATCGCAGGCGGCGGGAAATGAAAAGGGCTTTTCCATAAAATAAGGCTCCCGGCCGGTTGGCCGGGAGCCTTGATAAATTTAAGGGGAATCAGGCCAC
>OCHK01002524.1_pt1 | contig 12046 bp, 9 predicted proteins | sample 1538551 | NCBI WGS metagenome assembly OCHK01 (sample SAMN04571707, study PRJEB22368) | human gut metagenome | biome: human gut; material: stool | host: Homo sapiens | place: Luxembourg | collected 2012-08-31
CAGACATTCATGTTTCACATCCACACCGGAGATGGTATCGTCAAATTCCACACCAACCAGGAGTCCCTGTCCTCTGACTTCTTTTACATGCGGAAGTGTCTTTAACTGTTCCATAAAATATGCACCTATCTTTGCAGCATTTCCTGCAAGATCCCGATCCAGAAGTTCATTGACCTCTGCCAGCGCTGCCGCGCAGCATACCGGATGTCCGCCAAAAGTCGTACCATGAGATCCCGGGGTGAACGCTTTGGCTACCTCTGCAGTTGCACAGATCGCACCGATCGGCATTCCGCCACCCAGAGCTTTTGCCATAGATACAATATCCGGTTTGATTCCATAAAGGACATCACTTTACCTGTTCTGCACCAGCCGGTCTGTACTTCATCGATCAGAAGGAGCATCTCATGTTCATCACAGAATTCTCTCAGTCCACGCATAAATTCCATGGTTGCTGGATGAACACCGCCTTCACCCTGTACCGGCTCTACCATGATCGCAATGGTATCTTCGGTACATGCATCTTTGAATGCCTGCAGGTTATTATACTCTGCATAGGTAAATCCATCCGTCATCGGTCCGAATCCGATCTGACATCCGTTATCCGGCTGTCCGGTTGCAGACATGGCACCGAAGGTTCTTCCGTGGAAGCCCATGGATGCAGTTACGATGTTGTATCTCTTCGGTCCGTATTTTTCTACCCCATATTTTCTTGCCATCTTGATCATCGCTTCGTTGGCTTCTGTACCGGAGTTCTGATAAAAGATCTTGTCCATGCCAATGGTAGTGCAGATTTTTTCTGCCAGCAGAGTCTGCGGAATGGTGTAAGGGTAGTTAAAAGTATGCATGATATCTTCTACCTGATCCTTCACTGCTGCTACCACTTTTTCATTACAGTTTCCGGCGGAGTTTACAGCGATTCCTGCATAAAAATCCAGATAAGGAGTTCCGTTTTCGTCATACATATACTGATCTTTTGCTGTCTCAGCCAGAAAATCGAATCTCTCATAAGTCTCGATCATATATTTGTCTACTTTGTCTTTGATGTCCTGGAATGTGAGTCCTGTGTCTTTTAATTTCATAGTGTTGTCCTCCCTGATTTTTGTTTATGAAATATGTTTTATAACGCATCCCTGCGGAGCGTGTTTCTCAAGTTATCGCAGCAGTCACCAAGGTCTCATGCAAGCATGGACTTTGACTTGCTGCCCGCGTAAATCAAAACAAAAAGACGGCAGGAAACTGTTTATTCAGCGCCTTTGCCGTCTTTTTATATTTTCTGTTTTTTATTCTATAGCGATTTTCATGAATATTTCTAAAGTTCCGGTTACAGATTTTCTATGATAGCATCTTCGAAAATCTTTAATCCTGCTTCCATCTGCTCATCAGTCATGCACAGCGGTGCCAGAAAACGGATGACATTTCCTGCGGAACCGGCATTTTCAAGAAGCAGACCTTTCTGTAATGCCGACTGGATCAGTTGCTTTACAAATTCCGGATTCGGTTCTTTGCTTTCTTTGTCTTTGACAAATTCCACACCGGTCATTCCGCCAAGTCCACGGACATCCCCGATTACGGAATATTTTTCTTTCATCTTTTCGAAAGCTTCTGTGACCACTTTGCCGATATGCATCGATTTTCCACAGTAATCTTCTGCTTTCATGATTTCCATGGTTTTGATGGCTGCCGCACAGGCTAACGGGTTGCCACAGTAGGTTCCGCCGATGGTTCCTGCCGGTGCCGCATCCATAACTTCTGCTCTTGCAGTGATCGCACTGATCGGAACGCCGGCTCCCATGGATTTTGCAGTGGCGATGATATCCGGTGCTGCGCCGGTTTCTTTCCAGTATTCCGATGCGAAGTATTTTCCGGTTCTGCAATTACCACACTGTACTTCATCGGCGATCAGCATGATGCCGTTATCATCACAGATCTTTCTCAGTCTCTTTACAAATTCGATCGGCGCCGGGATGAATCCGCCTTCGCCCTGTAACGGCTCAAGGATAACAGCTGCCACATCACTGGCCGGTGTGGCTTCATCGAAAAGTTTCAGGAATTTTTCGATGTAATAGTCAATGGCTTCCTCTTCGGTGTATCCTTTCGGTGCACGGTACAGATATGGAAATTCCGCACGGTAGATGCCTGCCGGGAAAGGTCCCATACCAAGGGCGTAGGCTTTCTTTGCAGTCAGTGCCATGGTCAGGTTGGTTCTTCCGTGGAATGCACCGGAGAAACAGATGATATTATTTCTTCCGGTATAGGCTTTTGCAATCTTGATCGCATTTTCATCTGCCTCGGCTCCGGAGTTTGCAAAATATGTTTTCATCTTGTCACCGCGGCATGGCATTGTCTCATCAAACATCTCTGCCAGTTTTACATATCCTTCATGTACATAGACATTGAAGATGCCGTGGAAATATTTGTCTGCCTGGGCTTTCACTGCCTCAACAACTTCCGGGTTACTGTATCCGATATTCAGAACACCGACACCACCGATCCAGTCAAGGAAACGGTTCCCATCCACGTCTTCCAGCATGGCTCCCTCTCCTCTTCCCATACAGATCGGATAAGTAGTTCCGCACATAGCTTTCGGAATCGCTGCATCACGCCGTTTTAAGAGTTCCGCAGCTTTCGGTCCCGGTACACTTCCTGTTACAATCTCAGGTAATGCTTCTCTTAACATTTCTGTCCCCTCCTTTATGTCTCATTCCTGTGGAATTCTAATCTAAAAAACAAAAAGGCACGATCACAGCTTTTCAACTGTATCGCGCCTTTGCTTGTATCCTATATTATCACACTTTCCTGTTCTGTCCATCGTCACCGTGCACATGGTTTTTGTGCACCGTTCACATTGTTATCTGTTCACTCCGCCTCATTTATTCCAGCAGTTTCCGCAGATTCCGGATCAGATAAGCCAGTTCCCACTGGGTCCGGTTTCTCGTCTCCCCGAGATTCTTCCCGGTGATCTCACTGATCTTTTTCAGATGATATGCCACCGTATTCCGGTGAAGGAAGCATTTTGCTGCCACTTCCTGAATATTGCCGTTTTCTTCGAGATAAATTTTCAGGATCTTCAGGTATTCACTTCCTGTCTCCTGGTCGATCCGCTCCAGCTCTCCCAGGGTCTGTGTCTCATATTCCCATAGTTTTCTCCGATCCGGAACTGCCAGCAGAAGTTTTGTCACACCAATTTCACTCTCCCGGCAAAGCGTCTGCTTTTTATCTGCAGCCCAGCGACACAGATAAGAAAGGGTCTGATACTTTTCCCTGAGATTTCCAATCAGCGTTTCTCCCTCACTGACGGCCAGATACATCGCTGTTCCCTCTGCTGAGTTAAACGCACACTGTTTCATCGCATCCAGCACCTGATCCACAATCTCTTTTCGGTATTCCGCCATCACAAGAGTCAGATACCTGTCGTGATGAAAGACTACATGTGTCAGATTCCGTTTTGTAAGAATCTGCTGGCACTGCCTTAAAAAGCGGTAATAAAAGCTGGTAATATCGGTCTTTCCGGAAGCCGGCACATAACACTGCACCATCGTAAGACCGGTATCTCCATGAATCCCCTCTCTTGCCAGTACCGGCAGATACTCTTCTTTCTTTTCCGGAGAAAATACCGCTTTTCGAATGGCACTCTCCAGATCGTCCTGCTCCTGTTCTGACCGGTAGATCAGATTGCACAGTTCCCGGTTAAAGTCAACCAGATGCACTTCCCACGGCAGAACAAACACCGGAAAATCATTGTTTTCACCAAATTCCTGCACTTCTTTTGGCACACTCCGGATATACCGTCCGACATTAAACACCAAACCACTGGCTCCCGTTGCATACACCCGCCGGGTAAATTCCAGCAGCTGTGCATCGTCCGGTTCCTTGATACCGGTAGTTATGATCAGTTCCCGTCCTTTTAAGAAATGCACATAATCCATTTCTTCCACCACATGAACCCAGTCCACCAGGTTGGAAAGTCCTTCTCTTCCTGCGACCAGCTTCGTATGATAATGATGAAGTGCCACCTCATAGATTTTTTCCAGTGTAGCTGCCATATGCTCACCTCAGATTCTGTCTGTCTTACTGTTCAGAAAAACTTTCTTGCACTGCCTGTGCTGCTTCTTTCTTCTCCAGTTCCTCTTGTTTCAATTCACCCATCTTATCATAATTTTCCAGGAAATAATGACGTTCTCCATATTGTTTGTAGCCAACAACCGTATCCAGATTGACATTTTCCACACTTCTGAAAATATTACTCTCGATAAATGGGTTCGTCTTTTTCAGTGTCCGGATCAGCTGTTTGATCTCCATACGTTTGGATTTTGTTTCTTCGTTATTACAGGTGGTGCAGGTGTCAGTAAATTTACAAGCACACTGAATGAAATGCAGATCGTTATAATCTCTCCACGCCTTGATGCTGTCCTCGCGGATCAGATACATCGGACGGATCAGTTCCATCCCGCCGAAATTGGTGCTGTGCAGCTTTGGCATCATGGTCTGTACCTGTGCGCCGTACAGCATACCCATCAGGATGGTCTCGATGACATCGTCATAGTGATGGCCGAGAGCAATCTTGTTACAGCCCAGTTCCTGTGCGTAATGATAGAGATGCCCTCTTCGCATTCTCGCACACAGATAGCACGGGGACTGATCTACATGGAAGACTGCCTCAAAAATATCCGATTCGTAAATTGTAATCGGAACATTCAGTTTTCTTGCGTTCTCTTCGATCACCTTGCGGTTTTCCGGGCTGTATCCCGGATCCATCACCAGGAATTTTACATCAAAAGAGAATTTGTTATGCAGTTTCAGTTCCTGAAACAGTTTTGCCATCAGCATGGAATCTTTTCCACCGGAGATACAGACTGCAATGCAGTCTCCTTCTTTAACCAGTTCATACTGATTGATGGCTTTTGTAAATTTGCACCAGATGGATTTGCGAAACTTTTTCCGGATGCTTTTTTCCACATCGGCACTGATGTCTTTTTCCTGATCTTCCCGCATCAGATCCATCAGCCAGGCGATATAACCGCCTTTTAAGCTGACAGCGTCAAAACCTTTTTCCACCAGTTCCGGTACCACTTCCTGGCTGTATTTTCCTCTGCTGCAGCAGATCACCAGTTTTTTGCTTTTATCCACCAGCGGGTTCTCCGCAATCTCTTCCACTTTCAGCGCAACCGCTCCCGGAATCGCACCGTGGGCGATCTCATTATCATCACGGATATCGATGATCTGATAGCTGTCTTTGTCCAGTTGTTTTACTTCCTGTATTGTCATTTCCATTCTTTTTTCTCCCTGTCCTCTTCATGACTTTCCTTATATAAAGAAAAAGATTCCGGGAACTGAAAGTCCCGAAATCTTTTTTTCTCATTTGAAACCCACAATTCTGTGGATTATAGTAGCATGTGATTTCCTACATTGTCAATAGGTTGAGCATCAGCCCTTGATACCGGACTGAGCAACACCTTCGATGAACTGTTTCTGGAAGATGAAGAACATCACTACCAGCGGCAGTACGGCGAGAACCGCACCTGCCATCTGCATCGGATACTCTGTGGTGTACTGTCCCTGTAAGGTAGACAGTGCAGGTCCCAGTGTCATCTTATTCATAGAAGTGTTGACGATCAGAGGCCACATGAAGTCATTCCATGCAAACTTGATGGTAAAGATGGACATTGCCACGATACCCGGTTTGATCAGCGGCAGCATGATCTGTGCGAAGATACGGAAACGTCCGCATCCGTCCACAATGGCTGCTTCTTCCAGTTCTTTCGGCAGAGACATGAAGAACTGTCTCAGCAGGAAAGTACCGAACGCGCTGAACAGGTTTGGCAGAAACAGTGCCGGGATCGTATCCAGCAGTCCCAGTTTCTGAACGATCTGATACTGTGGCAGAAGGAAGATCTGTCCAGGTACCATCAGTACAGATAACACCAGAATGAAGATTGCATTCTTGAACGGGAATTCGATACGCCCGAAAGCATAACCTGCCATGGAGCAGAATACAATCTGTACCAGTGTAGTAACCACGGTGGTAATGATCGTATTCATATAAACAGTTGCAAACGGAATTGCAGAAGTTACAATGGTATGATATGCCGTTGTAACGAATTTTTCCGGGAAAATTGTCGGCGGAATCTTCATCGCCTCACCGGATGTTTTAAATGATGTCAGGATCATCCATGCAAATGGAAATACAACCACGATCACTCCGACCAGGAGGATCAGATGGACGATCAGGTGATTTAGCTTAAATTTACCTTTCATGTTCTCACTCCTCCTTAGTCGTAGTTCACCCATTTCTTCTGTCCGATCATCTGGATCACGGTCACGATCATAATCGCTGCGAAGATCAGAATAGAAATAGCTGCTGCATATCCTTTATAGCCATAGTCGAACGCTGTCCGGTAAAACAGTGCCACAACGGTCTGTGTTGCCTCGAATGCCGGACTTGCTTTGCCGATCATCATGTAAACAGTATCAAAAACCTGGAAACCACTGATGATGGATGTAATCATAACGAAGAAGACTGTCGGTGTCAGCATCGGTACCGTGATTTTAAAAAACTGAGTAATTTCGCTTGCACCGTCGATAGCGGCTGCTTCGTAATACACACTGTTGATTCCCTGCATACCTGCCAGTAAGATAATCATGTTATAACCAACCGTCATCCAGAGACCTACGATCATAATCATAAACAATGCTGTCTTGGAATCAGTCAGCCAGTTATGACCGGTTCCTCCCATGGCTTTGATAGCGCTGTTCAGGATACCCATCTGTTCATTGTAGATCCATTTCCAGACCATGGCCACAGCAGCAGACATGGTAACCGAAGGAAGGAAATACAGGGTACGGTAAATGGATTTTCCTTTGATCTTTGCATTCAGTAAAGCTGCAAGGAAAGTGGATAACGCCAGCCCTACCGGTACGGTTACGATAACGTATTTCAGGGTATTGCCGAAGGTTCTCCATACTTCTTTGTCACCGATCATTTCTTTGTAGTTCGCAAGACCTACAAAAGTAGACATATTAAATTTGTTTACATCATTAAAACTGAACCAGACATTCTGGATAAACGGCCAGATATAAAACACCAGCAGACCCAGGGTAACGGGTGCAATCAGGATATATGCGGCAATCCAGTCTTTTTTCTCTCTTTTCGACGCTTTTTTCTTCGGCGTCTTTACTTTTGCTTTCACGTCAGCCATTCTTTCACCTACTTTATTACTTTGCTAACAGAGCGTCTGCTTCTTCTTTCAGGCCGGAGCAGGCATCTGCCAGTGACATTTCGCCCGTATAAGCTTTTGTTAACCAGGTAGATTCCATATCATACAGTTCTGCTGCTTTGCTGCATACCGGCAGTGGATAAGCTTCATCAGAGTGATTGGTATAGGCTGCCAGGTTGTACTGCTCATTTGCTTTTGCGAAATACTGCTGTGCATCACTTCTTGCTGAGATTACAACACCAGTTTCACCCTGGATCTTCTGTGCTTCAGAGCTTCCCATCCAGATTGCAAATTTCTCAGCTTCTTCTTTCTGTTTGGATCCTTCGTATACTGCGAATCCCAGACCGTTGATACAGTTGTCTTCTACACCATTGAATGTAGGAACTTCTACACAGTCGATTTTATCTTTGATGGTATCGTTGGAAGCATATTCCGGAACCATGTAAGAGCCAGCCAGTGTCATAGCGATCTGCTCGCCTTCGAACATGGCATCGGAACCTGTCTCAGACAGAGTAGAGGCACTTGGTGACAGACCGGCATCGATCATGTCGATCCAGCACTGGATACCTTCCTGTGTTTTTGCATCACCGTATCCTGTTTCGGTAGCGTCATCGTTCAGGATCCAGCCGCCGTTTGCGTATACAGTCTGATAATACCATGTCTGGAAGTCAACCGGGCAGGCGAACGGATATACACCATCCGGCAGTTTGTCTTTCAGTTCAGTTGCCAGAGCAACCAGATCATCGTATGTCATATCATCGGTCGGATATTCCACACCAGCCTGATCAAACAGGTCTTTGTTGTACCACAGAGCGTTGGTATCGAAGTCTTTCGGTACTGCATAGTTTTTACCGTCACGAACATAGTTGTTTACCAGAGTATCCGAGAAGTTATCTTTGATGTCAGAAGAAGCGATTGCATCGGTCATGTCATCCAGGATACCACCTTCCACGTAAGAATCCAGATGCAGAACATTCAGCCAGAATACGTCAGGAGCTGTTCCGCCGCCTGCAGATGCTTCCAGTTTTGTCCAGTATTCTCCACCTTTATATGGTGTCAGCTGGATGCTGATGGATACGTTATCATTTTCTGCTTCATATGCATCGATCATTTTCTGCATGGCATCTCTCTGATTTTCATCCCAGATACCCAGTGTCAGTTCTACTTTGTCACCGGATTTGGAACTTCCCTTGCTGTCACTGCTGGAAGAATCACTGCTGCTTCCGCATCCGGCCATCATACCTGCTACCATGACAGCAGACATACCCAGTGCTGCAATTTTTTTCATATTTTTCATGACTTTTCTCTCCTTTTTCCTTTGTTGGAATATTCATTGTCGGGTTACTCTATTATGAAAATGAGTAACTGTTCCGTGCTTACGTTGTACTAGCCAAAAGGGTTACCCACTTACATACGTATTTGTTTTAACTATTTATTCTGCATCATTATAACATCTTTTTTTGAAAATGCCATAATTTTCTCAGCCTGATACGGGAAAAGCGGGTATGCACAGCCTTCCTGTACACATGCCCGCTTTGGCTCCCTCTCGTTGTCTTTTCGTATTGAATCGTTTTATTTATGGAAGATCTGGTACGTTTGTTTTCTGAAATCCACCCGTACACCGGTTCCGTCGGAGAACGTTGTCTCCTGTACCATATAATCTCCATTTACCATCTCATGATGCAGCATCTCGCATTTTGCCACCTGTTTATGTAATTCTGTCACTGCCTTGCTACGTTCGATTTCTTCTTTTCGACTCAGTGTTACGTTATCGTCAAAAGCTCCGTCGATATTCGGATAAGCCGCGTCACGGATCAGATAGGGTGCGCCGCCATTTAACAGAGCGTACAGCATGTAATCTTCCGCTTCACTTACTTTATCCATCATCCATGGCTGAATCACACAGTCATGATATACCAGATTATATAACGGTACCGGAACTCCTTCTTTCGGTGTTCCCGGTTTTTTCATCATAAAATCATACGGTGCGTAATGACAGAAAACCAGACTCGGGACTGCCCAGTCGCTTACTTCTTCCGAACTTGGCAGGATACCCTGGGAGAGCAGATACTCAAAGCATCTTCCTCTGAATTCATAACATTCTCTACGTGTCATGCGATGTTCTGGATTGTCACATTCATCTCCTTCGTTACAGGTGAATACATCCAGATAAGCACCATCCAACCGGATTCCGTGTTTTTTGATCTCGGTAAAATTGCGCTTCACATAATACGGTGCCTGTGTTGCACACAGATATGACTGTGGACCTCCCGCCCATCTCTGGTGCTCCGGAATACTTCCATCCGGTAATCTGCAGGCATAATTTTCATCAAAACTTGGAGCAGCTTTATAAAAATCTCTGTACTGATCATGGATACCAAACATATAACCACATTCGTGCATGGTATCTGCCAGTTCTTTCATATCTTCCCAGCCACCGGCCTCTTTACACGCCGGCAGGTAATCAGGATGCTGGTTGTCATATCCCGGCTGTGCCCAGCCATCCAGATGAAGATACAGCTTTTCCACTCCCTGCTCATGAAGTTCTCTGATCTCTTTTGTACGCTGTGCAAAAGGTGTCAGATGATTGTTCTTTTCCGGATTCTCCGGATCAAAGAAATCGGAGTTGTGTTGCACCTGGGTTTTGATTCCCTTGTGAACGAAAGCACATCCGATCAGATCGTTGACTGAAGGATTTCTTGCCGCTTTTTCTTCCAGCGTTCTTAATCTTCCCTGTTCATTTACATAAGACCGATATTCTTTACACAGATCATTGTAATCACAGTCATCCAGGAAAGTATATCGCATCACTCTGCGATAATCCATCTTTCCGAGACTCGGTTCAAAGTATACACCGACGTGAGTGTATGGACCGCCTGCCGGATGTTCGGCATAGTATCCTGCATTCCACGGTGTGGTGCAGATTGCGATATACCCCTGTCTGTCTTTTACCTGACCGAACCATGGCATATATCCACCTGCTGTTTCAAAGAATCCTGCAAACGGAATCGCAGACAACGGTATCTCCCAGTCATTCGGAATCAGAATACCCTGCTGATGTGTCAGCAGTGTATACCAGCTGTCTTTCTTTTCTTCAAAAGCCATCTGACCCGGCCAGAGTACTTTTTCAACCTGAAGCCCTTCTTCTTTTAACGGAACCCATTCGAAATATACCTGTTCTGTGGTATCTTCCATCCAGATCAGTGTCTCAAAAGCATACGGATAAGTCACGCCGTCTTTTTCAAATCCTTCAAAACAGCTTCGGATTCCGATGCCGACACCCATAGTATAGGTTTCATGGGTGATGGTTACTGCATCCAGAAAAGAAAAGCTTCCTTCTTTACAGATCAGTTTCGGCTGAAAGCCATCCGCCCATTCCCAGCGTGTCTGATCCTTTTCTACCGTCACCGCCAGAGTCTCCTGACAGAAACAGACTTTCGTATTTCCTCTTTCAATTATCATCATAGGTGTTTGCCTCTTTATTTTTTTCCTTTGTCAACTGTTCGTCCTTGTCCCTCAGACAGTTGTTTTTGTTTTATTCATTATAACCAGTTTTTTCGTTTTTGAGTTGTCTTATTGTGTACTCTTATTGTCTGATTGCGTATGCTTTTTAGCGTTTTATCATGATAAAGCGCTTATTTTGCACGAAATCAGGCCGATCCTTTTGTTGTGGATTACCCTGTTCTCTGGTAAAATAGGGGTATTCGGAGGGATGTGTTCACTTATGACTTATATTGAAACAAAGCTGAAACGCGAGATTGTGATTGATTCGATCATCACGATTCATTATTTTGAATATATGCGGGATTTTGTATTCCGTGGGGAATCCCATGATTTCTGGGAATTTATGTATGTTGATAAAGGCAGTGTGATCGTTCAGGGCGGAGAACATCAGTTTACACTTCACGCCGGAGATATTATTTTTCATGAACCAAATGAGTTTCATGCGATCCGCTCAGTCGGAAATTCTTCACCAAATCTTGTTGCTGTCTCTTTTGTCAGTCATTCTCCGGCAATGGGTGAATTCCGTGGAAAAAAGATGACATTAAATATGGAGGAACGGACGTTGGTTTCCCACATTCTCGACACTGCCCGGAAAGTATTATCCACACCGATGAATATTCCTTCCGTAGAACAGGTCAAGCTTCGGGCGGATGCACCGATTGGTTCCCAGCAGATGATTCTGCTGTATCTGGAGCTTTTTCTTGTCACAGTACTTCAAAATGATGCAAAGACTGATGTTTTTCCGCGCCGGCGGATCACGGGGACGTTCGTGAGTCCGGTGGAACTTTCGGGAACACGGGAGAAGCGTTTACAGGAAATCACAGAGTTTATGGAGTTTCATATCTGTGAACAGCTTTCGCTGGATCAGCTGTGTGAGCATTTTTCGCTGAGCCGTTCTTCGATTCAGAAACTATTTCAGAAGGAGAAGGGATGTGGTCCGATGGAATATTTTAACAGGCTGAAGATTCAGCGGGCAAAGGATATGATCCGAGACGGACGGAAAAATCTGACGGAGATCGCAGGGTTTTTGTCTTATAGTTCGCTGCCTTATTTTTCGAAGCAGTTTAAGAAGGCTACGGGGATGGCGCCGATGGAGTATGCTTCTTCGGTGAAGGGGATTACGCAGGCGCTGAAGGGGGAAAATTCTTGAGGTTTCTTATTTTTATTGGCTACGCGGACGCCGAAAAACCGGGGCGGGAGTGCGGGATCAGACGGGGAACGTGGGCAGGGCAACTTTGAGCTAGTCGCTAACTTCGGCTATATTCACGAGGGTCAGCTGACCCTCGCGAAAGCCTACGTTGCATTGCATCTGGAGGAAGCTGCCAGTG
>OCHK01002525.1_pt1 | contig 12044 bp, 14 predicted proteins | sample 1538551 | NCBI WGS metagenome assembly OCHK01 (sample SAMN04571707, study PRJEB22368) | human gut metagenome | biome: human gut; material: stool | host: Homo sapiens | place: Luxembourg | collected 2012-08-31
AGTATAATGTTTTAAAGTCAAGTGTTGGTGAACAAGTTCCTGCTCCAGACATAAATACTAATGTTGTATCACTATTAGAATTTCCACTTATATAAACATTTATATTATGATTATTAACCTCAACAATTTTGCCAGTTGTTTTAAATAATTTATCTTCTTTTTTTAATTTTATTTTATGATTAACGAAACTTATTATCATCAACAATATTATAAGTAAAATAATAACTCCAATTATAATCATACTGATTTTTAAAAATTTATTCATAGTTTATCTCACTTCCAAATTACTATTTGTCGGAATAACTTATTAAATATCTAATTGTTTCTTTTCTCCTGTTACTTTATCTACAGCATAATAAATTGTATATTCATGTGCTGGTTTTGGATTAAAGAATTTAGATTCAATATTATATTTATTTCTGCATTCTTCGCATTCAAAGTATGGAGTATTTTCTTCTATTCTATTCCAATCATCCATTCTTGTTTCTTGTACAAGTTTTCCTTTTCCACATAAGCAAGGTTTTGTTCTTTTTGTTGTATCCCAACTCATATTCACACCTCCAAATTATTCAAGCATTTTTCTTTTGTTAATTATATCACAAATAAAAGATTATCACCAGCAATTCATACTAGTTTTATCAGACATAATTGATGTTGGAATAAGTAAACTAATATATCCGTTAGGATTAGCATATTTCTCTATTATTTCCTCAACAAATAACTTATATAAATTCAAAACTCCTTCAGATGAATACTTAAAATTGCTTTTTACTATCTTTGAAATATCATTATATTTTATTTGATCTTTTTCGTATTCTTCTTCGCTATTGTATTGAGAACGTTCTGCTTTTAAGTTTTTATATGGTGGATTAGTTGCTATAACATCAAATCCATCATTTAAAACTGCATTTGGAAAAACATCTGTAATTGGAATATATCTTAATTCATTTTGTGTAACATCAATTAGAACACTTTTACCTATATGTGTTTCAAAATAATCATCATTAAGTTTTATTTTCCATAAACTTGATGCTACTTTAGTTAATGATTCCTTATAGCTACTCAAAGCATCCTCATTTACATCTATAACATATATATTATTTAAAAAGCACTCTGCTTCATCTTTATTCAATCCAATTTCATTTACATATTTTATATATGAAAACACAAAATTTCCTGACCCTACACAAGGTTCTAAAAATGTATATTCATATATTTTTTTTGTTTTATTTAACTTCATTGTTTCTACTAATTCATTCATCATTTCATCAGTTAGCTCAATATCTGTATAATAACTTCCCGTTCTTTTTCTATCTAGAGCATTAATGTTTTTTTCAATATCCTTACTCTTATTATTCAAGGAAGACCATAATTCTACATTTTCTTTATCAGCCATATTAATCTCCTTCTTATGCGTTTTTGAATTATAACGCTTAAAAATTATTTTATTTCACTTTTTCCGCTTTTCACCCATTTTTCAAGTTCAGATAATTGAAATTTCCATTGTTTACCAATTTTATGTGCTGGTATGTTTTTTTCTTTTTTAATCCAACCTCTTAAAGTTACTGTTTTTATACCTAAGTATTCAGCGGCTTCATCAATACTTATCCATTTATCTTTTAATAAATCATTCATCATATTACCTCACTTTAGCATATAAATACATTATTTATTATATACAAATTCATTATATTATTCAAGTAATTTGATGTTATTTAATGTTATTTAATGATATTTAATGATATTTGATTTCAAGTTATATATAGCTCTAAAATATACAAAAATCAAGTTAATGTTATAAACATACTTTAATTTCCTTATTAAACTATATTGGAACTAGCAACATACTAAAATTTCGCTATTAATGTTTTATTCATTAATCACCTATTATCCTTTTTCAAGGCACAAAAAAATAGCCTCTCCAAAATCTTAATAAATTTAGAAAAGGCTATATCTCCCCTATAATCAAAGGATTTCTTGCAAATATATCGCTTATTCCTTGTATCATATTTGGACAGGTTTGGTCTAATACTATATCATCTGGTTTTAAATCAATTAATTCACAAAATAAATTACATATATGTTTTGGTGTTAATACAATTCCTAATGATTGTCCATCTCCTCCAGAACAACTCATGAATTCTCCATAAAATCTTCCCAAATAATCTTCTGAAGTTTGATTATATCTAATTGTTTTATATAACTTGTTATATAAATATTCAGTATAATACTTTAATGGTGTTTTACCCAATGTCTCATTTACTTCATTTAAAATAACTGTATCTTTAATAATTGCAAATTGAGATAATAACTTGTCTTTTTTTGTTTCTGGTGACACTTGAGATCTTTTTAAATTATCTTCAATAGCAGCATATATTTTAGAACCATCAGTTTTAAACTTATCTCCTATTAAATCATCGATAGAAAAGTTTTTATATTCGATTTCTTTGAGTGCAAGTAAGATTCCACTAACAACTAGTGGTTTATCTTTATCACTTAAATTACCATAATTTCTTAAATATTCATGCAATTCTTTTGCATCTTTTAAAATTTCAGCAGTTGTTTTTTCCTCATCAGTATCTTCCTTTAGTATTTCTCTAATATAATACTCATCAATATTATTTTCATTAAATGATATAAAACTTTCTACTTCTGGTAAATCCATAAAGTATTCTCTGCCATCTAAATAGATAGGTTTTATAATATGATGCTTTTCATCACCACTAATACCAAAGGCAATTGCTTTTTTATAATTAGTATTTTCTAATATATGTTTGGCATAAAATTATGCACCATTTAGAGCATAATTAACAATTTATGATACTTGCATATCAAGAATCCCATTATCATCATATTTTGCTTGCTTATCAGTTGTTGGTTTATCTTCAATTACAATTACAAAATCTTTAACAACACCGCAATATTCTGGATAACCATAATTTCCAGTTCCTTTTTTTGAAGCAGTTTTTAATGCTTCATCTATTTCTTTTATATTACATCCTTGTGAATCTATTTTAATATTTGCATCCTTTAACAAATCATATACCCAAAGATCTGTTCTAATTTCTTTCTTAGCCATTTTTACTTCCTCCTACCTTAAGCTACAACTGGTACAATAATTTCACTAATTACTTTAATAGCATTTATTGTATCAACAAATTCTATACCTTTTGCATATTCATAGTTATTTTGATAACTATTCCATAATAATTTTAGTCTTGAATCATCTTCAATTAAGTTTATATAATCATTAGCATTTTCTATATAACTTATAGTTTCTCTATTTTTTGATGTATTGATAATGGCTTTTCTTAAAGTGTCTTTATTAATGTCATTCCATTTTAAATTAACGAACATATATAAATCATAGTAATCTTTCATTCTAGTATTATCGATATTTCTACTAATAATTGATTCAAATTTTTCAGCAATAATAGTTTCATAATTATAAGTCATAATATTAATGATTTCATTATCAAATAAGGTACTATATTTAAACTCTACTTCTTTATAAGTGATAACATCTCCAGTAGTTATATCAATCATTAAATTAGTTTTTAAACCGTCAAATTCTGCTTTTAAGTTAACTTCAAATCCTGAATATAATTCTTCTTCTCTGATATCTTTCATATTTTCTATTTCAAGTTTGACATTATCATCTAAATTGATACTAATAATTTCATTAATAACTTTAGTAATAGTTTCTCTATCTAGTGGCAATCCTTTTATAGTAGTATCTAAATCCATAGTACTTCTTAAATTAACACCAAAGATAGATGACAATAGAAGTCCACCTTTAATGATAAATTTATCTTTATACTTAGATTTTGATATTCTTTTTAATAAGGCTTCAAACATAAAGTTTTGAATTAAATATTTATTAGGTATGTTAGTCTTTTTAGATAAATTAGATGCTTTTGCTTTTAGACTATCTCTGTTTTCGATCATCCAAACACCTCAAAAGTATCTCTTACCTTATTATAAATATTCATCTTTTTAGCGTATTCATATAGTTTTAAAGTGTTTTTCTTTTTACTATAAAAATACTCTCTAATAGCCTTATTAAAAATTTCAGCATCTATTTTCTTTTTATTTTTAATAATATCACAAATAGTTTTATCTAAATCGTAAACTCTAATAATATTACCAGAATCTAATTTATAGTTAATTACTCCTAACTCTAATAATTCTCTTTTTGTATAAAATAAATTAACATTATCTTCCTTTTGAAGAGAACCATTATAACCACTATTGATAGTAATATCATATTTAATAGGAATTCTATTAGAAAATCCATGTAAATATAAAGCAGTCATATTTGAATAAATTGCATTATTACTTTTACTTTGTAAAATAACAAATTCATCAACCAATTCATTTTTTTTAATATACACTCCTCGACTTACTCTTTTTATTTTGTTTTCTTTAATAAGTTTAGTTAAATAAAATCTAGGAATATTATTATCATTAACATCTTTAGTAGTTAGATAACCATTTTTAAATAAATTTAAAATTTTATTTTCATATTCCATATCATCATTTCCTTTCACGATTAAATTATATCACATTTAATCGTGTTTGAAAATATCGTAATTAAAAAAACATTATTTTAACATTAATGTTTTTAAATAAGTATTAAATTTATTAACAATAATGTAAAAATTAATGCTTTATTTTAAAAAATATATTTATCAATATTTATTATCAAACGATTGACGTTTAGATAACTTGATTTATTTTTTTAGTACTTTATTTAAAGTTTTAATATGTTCTTTAGAATTAGTTAGTGTATTCTCACAATGGCCTTTTCCTTTCAAACAAATAGTCGTTGCATTATAATTTTTTTCCAAATATCTTGCTACTTTTCTAAATAAAATTTCATTTATTTTACTACCATACAAATAATAAACTTCTGTATCAGGTGTATCAATATCCTTTGGTAAATTAAACCTACCAACTTCCTTAACACAATTGATTATTGTTTCATCTGACAGATGATCACATAGTTCTAAAAATATATTTAATTTGTCCTTGCTAATAATAGTACCAACTGCATGATTTATAGTTTTTTTATCTCTATTTTGCGTTTTATGAGTAATATCTAAATACCAATTTGTAAAATATCTTATAATAAAATTATTCCAAGATAAGAGAGGAGAACTTTCTAATATTAATTTTTCTATTTCTATATTTTTATTCTTCCAAATGTAGCTTGCTAAAATTCCTCCCATACTCATACCATAAACAGCAAAAACTTTATTACCATATCTTTTAATATAATATTCTTCTATATCTTTAGTGCATATATCAAAAGAAATAAAATTTTCTTTATCATTTACATTATGGCCCTCAAGAATTGGAACAATTACAAAATAATTGTTTTTATAATACTTGATATAATCATTCCAAATTTGATATGGGCATTGAAAACCATGGATTAAAATAATTTTTTTATTTTTAGGATCACCATATTCTAATATTTCCATATCCACAACTTTCTTTCATATTTCTATTTTTAACCTATTTTTTGTTTTCTTTTTGATACTATATTAGTTAGAATAATAAACATAATAGAAAAAGATAATACAATTATAATATTTAATAATATTGGTTTTATAGTATTTAAATTAATAAGTTCTAATGTTTTTAAAACTTCATTATTACTTATATAGTAATATGAAGGTAAAATATGAGCAATTTTTATAACTCCATCTGGTAGCCACTCCATTGGAACAAATGCTCCGCATAAGAAACTTGATCCCAGAGCTATTACATTAACTATTCCACTTATTGTATTTTTATTTGAAACTATATTACCAATAAATAATGCAATTGTGGTAGCACATATTGTAAATACAAATGAATTTATTAAGTAAAAAATGCCATGAATAGAAAACATTATATCCCCTACTAAAATGAAACTTAATACAACATAGATCATCCACAAAATTATGGAAAACAAACTATTTGATAACAATAATTGTCTATTTAAAGTTTTATAATTAGTACTACTGATGATTGTTCTTTTCTGAATTTTTATATCTTTAAAACTTGCTAAAATTAAACATATAACATATATCAAACATGCCATTATACTATAATTAGCAAAATTATAATAAAACGTTGCTTTTGATAAAATATTAGTATCTAATTTGGATGTTATTTTAACTTCACTTTTTTTAGATAAAGTTTCATTTATTTTATTAATTAATTCTTCTTCACTATTAATACTTTTTTGATAAATATTTGCTACTTTAATGTATCTTGATAACAACATTTCGGCAAATGATGATTGATAATCTCCTGTACTTTTAATTTCTATTTCAGGATTTTTTCCATCCATAAAATCTTTATTATAATTTTTAGGAATATATACTACATAATTTACATCTCTATAAAATAAGGCATCATTAATTGCATCTTCATTATTCTTTAAATCTACTACATTACTATTTTCTTCTATATATTTTATTAAATCTTTTGTAATTCCTTTTTCTTCATCATAATTTACTATCATCATATCAGGTTTACTTGCAACAAAGTTTGTATTATTTTCACTTGTTTGCATATTAAATCCACCAAAGAATATTAAAAACATTGTATATAGGATTATAATAAACTTATTTTTATTCAATATTTTTAAAAAAGTTTTAAATACTGTCATATTTTTGCCTCCTTAAACTGATATAAGAAAATATGATTAATACGAAAGCAAAGATAAGCAAACTTATAACATTAAATATATATCTATCTAATGTTTCATAGTAATATAAAGAATATAAACCATCTGTTATCATATTTGCAGGATTTAATTTATTAATAATTGGAATATTTTTATCAATTATGTATTTCATAGTTATTCCCATCATTCCTGATAAAAAACAACCTAACATTGTTATAGATAAAATTATTCCAGTTTTAACATTTTCATTTGATTTAATTGTAGTTGCTACTAAAACACCTAATGATAATCCTGCTAGACTTCCTACCATTGCTAAAATAATAATTAATCCTAAATTATTACCATAATCAACATTTAATACAAAGATAGTATAAATAAATAATAATGCAACTCCTATTAATTGAGTAATATAGCTTGCAAGAACACTACTTAAAATTACTTTACCTTTTGTTGTGGGTGCTACTGATACTCTTTTTCCTTGATTAGACATATTAGCTAAATTTTGATTTATAGAAACAGTTCCAAGTATCCCACCATATAAACAAACCATTGCAATAAGTGTATAAAATTCTATCATTGTATAACTTAGATTATCACTCGAAATATTCTTAAGTTTAACATTTTCTTCAGTTGTAATCTCTATTACTTTATTATAAATACTTTCATAGTCAACATTGAAATTTCCTGTCATAATTTGGTTTTGTATTTCTTCTTCAGTAAGGTTATTTATAATATTACTTGTTTGCATAATTTCTTCTGATACATATTTAAATATAGTTTCATTAATACCACTTGTTATAAAGGTTAATTTAGGTTTATTATCTACTAATTCCATATAACCAACTATTTTTTCTTCTTCTAGTAATTTTTGTGCTTCTTCTTTTGTAGTGTATTTGGTTTCGAATAATCTATCCTTATTATTTTTATCACTCATTTCTTCAAATGCTGATTTAAAAACTTCGTTATTATTAAAATCATCATTTTGAATAATTGCTATATTTATAATGTCTAATTTTTCACTATTTTCTATATCTGAAAACGCCATATTAAAGAAAGTTGCTAATATTATTGGAAATGCAAAAGTCCAAAATATTAATTCTTTGTTTCTAAAAAGAGTTTTTAAAGAATATTTAAAATTATGAATAAACATTTAATCTCTAAGTTCCTTTCCAGTTAATTCAAGAAACACATCGTTAAGTGTTGGTCTTTCTGAATATATTTTATTATATTTAATATTATTTTTCTTTAAATACTCCATTATTTCAACTAAATTATTTTTACCTTTTTTATATGTAACAAGCAATATATTACTACTATATTTAACATCATCTACATTTTTTAATTCTTTTATTTTATCTATGTAATTAATATCTAAGTCATTTATTTCTATCGATATTTTTTCTTCTATTTTAGCTAATTCTTTTAATTCATCAGTTGTACCTGTTGCTAAAATTTTACCTTTATCAAGTATAATAACCCTATCACAAAGCATTTCAACTTCTTCCATATAATGTGTTGTATATACGATCGTTGCTCCATTATCTCGTAATTTTTTTATTCCATCTAGAATATTATTTCTACTTTGTGGATCTACTGCAACAGTTGGTTCATCTAAAAATATTAGTTTTGGCTTGTGAGCTATACCACAAGCAATATTTAATCGTCTTAATAAACCACCAGATAATTTTTTAGGATAAAAGTTCTTAAAATTTTCTAAACCTACTAAGTTTATTGCATCTTCGATATACTTTTTTCTTGTTTCCTTGTTATTAATATATAATCCACAAAAATAATCTATATTTTCGTAAACAGTTAATTCATCAAAAACTGCAACTTCTTGAAATACAACACCTATTTTAGATTTTATATCGTAAGAATCGGGTTTCATCTCTTTACCAAATATTTTTATACTTCCACTACTATAATTCAATAGTGATAATAGACAATTTATTGTTGTTGTTTTGCCACTTCCATTTGGACCTAAAAGACCTAGAATTTCTCCTTCATGAACTTCAAAAGATAAGTTATCTACTGCTTTTATTTCTTTATATTCTTTTATTAAATTTTTAACTTCAATTACATTTTTCATTTCATACTCCCTTTTTAATGAAAACATTTTTTAATATAATTACTTTTAGATAATTATTTTTGTTTTTTCAAACATACCCATAATTTATCACTTACATATATTATTATACCATAGATTTTTGGCATATTTTATTAAAAGTAGTATTTAAATCTATATATTTATCAAACACTTATATTCATACTCCACATCGTATTTTTTAGTGTATTTACTATTTATTCCTCTAGTAATAGTAAGGGTATCATTTATTAGACAACAAGGTGTATTGGAGTTACACTAACACCTTGTCCAAAAGCAGTTGTTGCAAGTTCTACATTCCCTACTTGATTTAAGTTAAAAATGATTCCTTTTCCTTCTCCATTTAGATCTACTCCTGTTTTTCTACCAAACCCAAACTTATCTATATAACTAAATAGTGTTTCTTTTCCTAGAAGTTGCCCCATCTTTACAAATCCTGGGTTACAAGAATTTTGAAGTACTTGTAGAAAAGTTTGTTCTCCGTGTCCTCCTGCTTTCCAGCAACGTAGTGTAGAGCCGTCTACATTCACACTACCTGAATCGTAAAAATGATCTTTATTTAAGTCTACTACACCTTCTTCTACTGCTGCTGATGTCGTTATTATCTTGAATGTAGACCCAGGTTCATAGGATGCCCAGATAGGTAAATTTCTGCTTAATACTTCTTGCGTATAGTCTTGATAGTTATTCGGATTGTAATCTGGACGAGAAGCCATTCCTAATATTTCTCCATTATTAGGATCCATTACGATTGCTAGAGCCATATCAGGTGAGAACATATCAACTACATTGTCTAGTTCTCTCTCTAATGACTTTTGAATATTAATATCTATGGTTAATGATATATTCATACCATCTTGAGCTTCTACATAGATATCTGATAAATTTAATTTATTTCCTTTGGCATCAGAAAAATATTTTATGGCTCCACTTTTTCCTGTTAAATACTTATCATATTGTAATTCTAATCCTGATAGTCCCTGATTATCAATTCCAACATAACCAAGGCTATGAGATAACATATTTCCATATGGGTAATATCTTTTGGCTTCTTTTACCAAGTATACACCATCTAACTTTAAATCTGATATTTGCTCTGCTACATCATAAGATAATCTTCTCCCCTCTGGGTGAACTCTTTCAATTGATGTCTGTTTGTAGACATGTTCTTTCATTTCTTTATAGCTAACATTTAATATTTCTGCTAATTTTTTAGTAGTTTCCTTTTTATTTTTAATTTGATTGGGAATTAACACTAAAGATGTTGTAGTTAAATTATCTGCTAGTACCACACCATTTCTATCTAGTATTAATCCTCTATCTGCCTCTATTGGTAAATCTCTACTCCATAAATCCGATGCATAGTCGTTTAATTTTTTATAATCTATCATTTGTACATAAAATACTCTTAAGATAATAAAAATAAATAACAGTAGTAAAATTAAAAAAACTATTTTAATTCTTTGATCTATCTTTCTTAAAAACATAGTCCACCTCTAATAGTTTTTTATGTTTTAAAGATAAAAAAAGAACGTTTTTTCTTCGTTCTTTTTCGCTTTTTTAGTCAATTCTTTTATATTTTACACCATCGATTGTTATTATATCGCTATTCGTATCTTTTGACATTAATTGTTCAAAACTTGGTCTTATATTTAGAGGAAGTGTATTGTAATCTACTACCTCTTTTACATTGATATCTCCATTATAGTATTTACCTTTTACAAAAGTATCTACTTGATATCTACCATTATTAAATCCTATATCTTCTGTTACTTGTTCCAATGTGTTTTTAGAGGGAACATATACTAGAAATTCAGCATTAAATTGTGGCCTATGATTTACTTTGTTTCCATTACGATATACGCTTTTTATTAGTGCATAGCATTCCTCACCAAACTTTTCTGTTTTATGGTTTGCTACTACTTTTTTTATTCCTTTTACTAATATGACAATCCCAATTATCCAAAATCCTCCAATAACTAAAATTGCAAACAAGTTTACCTCTTTTGTTATTAAAAAAGGTATTGTAAAAAAGATCATAAATATGGTCCAACCAAGACCAAAAGTAAATTCAAACATATTTTACCTCTCTACTTTCTATTTTATCTTTATTTTATCATATAGTATTTGATAACTCTCTATAATTCTTCTTGTTTTTTTGCTTCTCTTAATATTTTTTCCAATACTTGATATGCTGCTTCTTTCGTTTTACATGTCATTAAAAAGCGTCCTGAATGACAAAATGTTGTACCTTTAATTCCTGTTTTTTCTTCTAGTTCTTCGTTCTCAAGTCCTGCCCATGCTTCAGGAAATGGACATCTATCCGTTTTATCTTCTGATGATTTTTTGATTGTTTTAATCCCCCATCCGCCACGGTTAGAAGGATATAGAGCAAAGAGGATATGATTACCTTCTTCGTTTTTTATTACTGTTTCTTCGTATGGGATATACTCTTCTAGCTCCAAGTAGTCTTTGGTTGTGTTTTTTAGTTTTTCTAGAATAATTTTTTTTGCTTTTACTTTTCCTTGAATATTGTATAGAATTTCTTGGAATATTATTTTAGCTAATTCGACTGCTTTGATAAATTGTTCATTTTCGTCTTGTGTACTTCCAAAACTTGGATTGCAAACTTTGATAATATCATCTAGGGTTTTTATCTTAAAATTTGCATTTATCTCTGGAAATACGCCGTTATCTACAGCATCAATTCCTTCGATTAGTTCTTTATCTATAGTATTAAATACTTCCTCAATCTCTTCTATGTTTAGTTTTTTTAAATAATCTTTTCCAAAATCCCGAAACAAAAGACCAAAGGACGAATATTTTATGCCATTTTCTCTTAATTCAGCATCTTCTTGATGATGATCGTACTTTCCTCTTCCTATATCATAAATCAAAGCACCTTTGGGTATTTTATCTTTTTCTATTTGTGGTACTCTTATTACGGCTATATCTTTTTTATATAAATCTAGGAAAGCGGTTGCGAACACTTCATCTGTGTGCATAGTACCACTATGTGTTATATATTTTGCATCTTTTATATCTGTTACTAATTTCATAAGCTCCTCTTTTCTTTTTTTATTATAGCACAAAACTATAACAAAAAAGAACAGTTTCCTGTTCTTTATGCTGCTCTTTGATGTGAAGCTTCTCTTTCTGCTGCTTGTTCTTGTTGACTAGCTTGATATTCTGATACCATATCAATAATTTGTGCTTCTTGCTCTGATTTTGCACTGCTTCTATTTTTACTTGTACTCT
>OCHK01002538.1_pt1 | contig 12009 bp, 10 predicted proteins | sample 1538551 | NCBI WGS metagenome assembly OCHK01 (sample SAMN04571707, study PRJEB22368) | human gut metagenome | biome: human gut; material: stool | host: Homo sapiens | place: Luxembourg | collected 2012-08-31
CGGGGAAGAAAAAATTTTCGTTATTTAATTTGTCTACTTGACGGGTAGCACACCAGTTTAGCGGGTTCCAAGACTTGTGGCTCTTATTCAAACTCGCAAAATTCTATTTGCTTTATAGTGTTTCTTCATTGTTTCAGTTTTGAAGCAGTTCGTTTTCGAACTGTTTTGTATGTATTCGCTATGTTTTCATCCACTTGTATTGTCATTTTATTGTCAGTAATGTGCAATTTATATCTCAAAATCAACTAATAGTCTTAAACACTATAATTTTTATAAAACCTTTCAATCCCCCTGCAACCTGGACTTATATATTTTTCTGCAAATAAATCATATCTACCAGTTGTGTACCTGCTTCATATATCGGATGATCATAATTATCTGTGAAGAAGTCTTTAATACTATGCGAACGAACAAATCCACACTTCTCATAAAAAGGGATTGTCAACGAACTATCCCCTGTGCCAACTTGCAGTATAGAATATTTCCCTTTATATGTCGTAGCAACAAAGTCAATTAGTACTTTACCGTATCCCTTCCCTTGATATTCTGGTTCAGTCGCAATATTTTTAATTTCAAGAACGTCTTTCCCCTCGTCTGTTACTACACATTCGCACTTAACTCCATCATCGTCCAAAACATACATTATCCCTCTATTAAGATACCTGTCTATCATATCCTCCTGCTCATCTGCTAATAACAACAGCGGAAGAAATTGTTTTTTATTCTCCTTGATTTCTTTAATTTTCATATCAACACACTCTCCAAATTCCGCCTTGACAACTTAGGATTTTTTCATTTTCCAAAATATTCTACCAGATTGCTTATTCCAGAAATAATCCAAGATATTGCAATTATAATTAAAACTCTTCTCCATCCTCCAATATATTATTCGAACTCCTCGGCAGATAACATGAACTGGCTGTTTTTCTCTAATTTTTAAAGGATTTATTATCCGTATTCCTAAAAAGCACCCTCATATTTATATCAGTTTAAATTTTTAGACCCAGAATAGAGCCGTATTTTCTATTACCAAATTGTTATTAATGGAGAGATTTCTTTATACACTCATCTAGAACACCTTTTTCATCTTCTATATATGATAAATACATCTCTTCATATAAATTATCATATTCGTTCATAAACAAATCTCTCTGAACTAATCTATTTTTAAACTCCTGATATGTTTCAGTTTCATTTAAATCTTTCCATATACAATATGAAAATTCGACCACTTTATCCAAATCCACTCCCTCCATTTCATTTTCAAATCTCTCATGCCTACCATGTATTAAAACATATTCAATTACAGAATTACTTCTTTTATGTAGACATTTTATAATAGAAAAAAGGAATAGCAATAAATAATCCGGCTCACTTTTTGCTTTATATAAAAGTTTATAAAGTATCCTAGGAGTAGTATAGTTATAAAATTTATCATTTTTTTCAAATGTACATGCTAAAAGTTTTTCTATATCAATTTTCTTGTCCAATTGTAGTGATAAAGTGATAACAGCCAGAAAAATCTGAGGATAATAGTGTAAATATTGAATTCCATCATTTAAAAAATAGTCTAGCTCTTTTTCACATTTTTCTCTTTCTTTTTTCATTTCCTTTTTTCGATTGCCTTGATAAATACATTCGAATAAAGAAATAATATGTTCTATATACTCACTCCTTTCTTTTGTAATTATATGCCTCTTGTAATCTCTATTTAAATACAAAAGGCTATCCATAACATTTAACATATCCCCTTTATCAATAGCTATATCATGAAACAACTCCGCTATAATTTTGGCATCATATTGTACTCTTTCACAAGAACGTCTATTACGAAAGAACATTCCCCTATTAATCCTATCAACATATTGCGAATTATATAATATAAACAAATTATAATCTACATAAAACTTCGGCTGAAGCATATTATGATTATATAAATCAACAATTATCAAAAAGATATCCATTTTATTATCATATCTGTTTTCAATAATACTATCTGTTTTCAGTCTATGAAATAAATACTCTATAACACAATCATGTTGTCTAGGTTGATTATTCTGTATAACAGCTTCTATAATCAAACGCGCTAATTCATCATTATTTGAATCACCAATCCAGATCCCTAATAAATTAACTAGTTCCTCATTTTCATAGGTTTTACAAAAATAAAAGGCCAAAAAATATTCGTAAAATGTTTTATGAGCAAAATCATAAATATTTTCATCTATTTCCTGTACTAACTCTGTTCGTTCTATCAAATATTCTATATATTGTTTAACAGCAGAGGCCCAGTTAAGAATATCTGTCACACCAATAGAATTATATACAGCATTTTCCAATTCTGAATATATAAATTTATATCCTACATTGTCCTTTAAATGTTCAAATTTATAATATGCTATTTTGGGTAATGTCAAATTTACAGATAAAATACTTTTCGTTTTATCTTCTAGAACATAAGCACCCTTCCTATTTTCACGCTCTGTCAAAAAAGTTTCTATACATTTTTGATAGAACTCAATTCTTCGTGTTGGCAAATTTTTTTCAATATCAAATATAACTAAAGCTAGAATTAATATAATAGGATTGCTAATAATATTTTCACAACGTGCTCTTTTAACTTCTTCTTCAAACTTTTCCCAAAATTCTTCAAAATTCTCTAAATTATTATAATATAGCTTAAACCAGTTCTCACTATATTTTCTTATTTGATAATCACTAAACTGATTAATCTTTATATGGAGAAATGTCTCATCAAATCTATTTCTCAAGTATCCTGCTTCACGAGTAGATATTATAAACCTATTTAAATAATAAAGTCCGCAAAAAATAGCGATTTCATCCCTTACTTTATTTCTAATTGCCAACGTAGGGATTTCATCTAATGCATCTAAAATAACCAAACACTTACCGTTATCCAAATACTCTGATAGCACTGATTGAATCTCATCGAAACTCAATTTTACATATTTACTTCTCTTAGAGAACTCATTGGTAATACACCACAATAATCCTTTCTTTTTTTCTCCAATTTCTTTTGCATATTCTTTTAAATCAATTTTTATCTTTACTGCATATGCTTCGTACATTCTTTCATAATTACAATAAAGATAATTCAATGTCGTTGATTTTCCTAGTCCTGCACCACCAATTAAGACAATTTTATTACCAAAATCAAAAAAATTCTCCAATCTAATTGTTTCTATTTCCTCTAATCCGCAATTATATAATTTTTCAATTTCCTTTCCATAATAAGAAAATGTATTCTCAACATAAAATTCATTAATATTTTGTTCTCGTTTTCTTTCCGCTCCAGAAATCCCAGTAAATCTTATTGTACCATATTCCTTTTCACTTACTGCATGAAATAAATTGATATTCTCGTCATCTATTTGAATTTTCTTACATTCCAATGCATTAAAATACTTCTTAATATTTCTTTCATTTTCTAAAATTTTACCAATAACCTCTCGATGAGATATAGTCATTAATTGAAACAGGGCATAAGTACCGGGATAATCTTCTACTATTTTATGCAAATGGCTTATATATAATTCCTCTATCTTCTTTAGAAAAGTACGTACTTCATTATGATTTATATTCGTACATTCATCAAAAATATACTGTTCCACATTTTCAATATAATGACTTCGATCCATTCCATCATTTATACTCACAAAAAAATTGCGCATAATTTCAATAAATTTCTTACTTTTAATCAATAAATAAAAATCATTGCAATCCAAAGATGAGTCTGCAAATTCTTCAAAATGCTCACTAATAATTTTACTTAATTCTTTTAGCATTTTTCCCTTTTTCTTTTTTTCTATATAACTACATCCTATTGCTTCTGATACCGACATAGTTATTGATAAAAGTATATCTGCCCACATAATCTTTCTCCTTTGTAAATAACCGGAACTAAGGGACAGTGTCACCTGCCCCTATGCTTCTCTTTCCTTTTCTGCTGTTTCAGCTCAAACTGTCGCTGTTTCTGTGCCTCCCGTTGTTCCCGGCTCACAGTCTTACGCTCAGTTTTCAACTGCTCCTGCTGCAATTTCAAAGCCTGCTGCGATTTCGTGCCTATTCCTGTATTCTGTATCTGTTTTCGCACTTCTCGCTTTATCTGTTTCGGATTACGCCCAGACTCCTTTACATCAGTTGCCACAGCCAGACTAAATCTTAACTGATAGTAATTTTTCAAGACAAAATCATATACCTCATAGTCTTTCGGTTCCGCACCAAACGTAACCTTGCATACAGAGAGCTTTCCCTCCGATATGCATTCAAAAAGGCCGACCCAAAAAGGCTCCTCAAAAAATACTGTCAATTTGCCTGATACTTTGTCCATGACAATTCCTCCTTAAATGATTGTAATGAACAAAGAATGGACGACCCTAAGGAGGGAGGGTTACTTACACCGAACGGTGCGGCTGGGCTACCTACCGGCTCTGCAAGAGATTACCTCTTACGTTGCGTTTTTATCTTTGCTCTTTGATTTTACCACATAATCGACTTATTATCCACAAGAACCAAACCACGAAAGCACTCTAAATGTTTCTTCATCTCTCCCCTCTATCTATCTTCCTTTTTCGTCCCTTATTTTGCATTCTCTGTGCTTCTTCCAGACTTTTCTCCCTCTGAACAATCGTTTCGACTACATCGCTCCCTAATGCCCGTTCTACTCGCTTAAAATCTCCTATTCTGTCCTTCAAAGCTCTGTTTTCATTCCAAAGTTCTTCTACACGGGCAGTAAGCGAATTCACCTTGCTCCACGCCCTATCATAAGATTTCTGTATATCATTGAACCTTCTGGAAAGATCAATGTATGCCCGGTAAACTGACCGCAACACTGTCACAATTTTCTTAAACAACGGCTTTGCTTTCTTTTCTCGATAGGATTTCCCTGTTTCCAATGCTCCCGCCTCCGGCAGCACCTCCTCTGGATCGGCAGAATATTTCTCTGCAAATCGTTCCATCTCTTTTATCATAGGCGCAATCTCCGTTAGCTTTTTCTCATATTGTGCCACATTCTTCTTTGCCTGTTCTGCCTTCTTATCGGCTTCTTTCCAGCTTTCTCGAGCCGAAGATATATCCTGCTCAATACTTTTCAAATGATCCAGCCATTTTTCATTGACTTCTTGCATAGTAGCATTATGCTCTTCTAAGTCCGCTTTCTGCACTTCAAGTGCCGCCACTTCCTTTGCACGTTCCTGCTTTTCAAAATCCAGCAACGACAAATGTTTTTCATGGGTTCCTTTCTGCTCCCATTCAATCCCGTGATCCAGCATAATTGAGGCAAGCTGCTGCTTTTCAGCCGCCACCCACTGATTTAATTCTGTCTCTATTCTCGTACCGCCTTTGAAACCGAGTGCTGACAAAGCTTGTTTCAAAGATACCCTTGTATCTAATCCTCGCTTACTTCCGGTTGTATATGTTACAAAGTCTACATGCAAATGAGGCGTGGTCTCATCCATATGAAGATGTGCAGCAAATACTCGCAACGCAGGATTCCGTTCTTGAAATCCTTTCATGTATTCATCTATAGCAAGCCTCTTAAATAATGTAGTTCCTTTACAGCGGTGATAAAATATAGTGTAGGAGATGATAGTATGCTACACAATGAAGCTAGAAAACTAGTATTGGAAGCCTGGGATAAAACTCACAATGCCAGGGAAATTGCAAAATATTTTTCAGTAAATGAAAGCACCGTATACCGCCTTGTAGAAGAGCGTGCACGCACTGGCAGTTATGAGACCAGAACGCAGATGAGAGGCCGGAAAACAATTCTTACAGAAAAACAGCACCACGATATTCTGGAACTTGTGCAAGAACAACCGGATATCACAATGAAGGAGATTGTCGAAACGCTTCATTTACCTGTAGGCGATGAAGCCGTCAGGCGTTTTCTGATAAAACAAGGTTACACTTATAAGAAAAAATCTTTGCATGCAAAAGAACAGGAACGTCGCCGATGTGCAGAGAAAACGCAGTCAATGGATAGAAACTATATCTGGTGCAAATGCAGAACATCAAATATATCTCGATGAAAGCGGTATTAATACAAACCTCACAAGACACTATGCACATGCAGTACATGGGAAACGTGCCATGGATGCTACTCCGATCAACACGCCTGCCGGAACAACTGTTTTGTCATCCATCCGGCTTAACGGCAGTCTGGTATATACTACGTACCAAGGTGGAACAACTGCACAGCGATTTCGTGAATATATGGGAAAACAATTGATACCGAGCCTTGAGAAAGACGATGTTGTAATCATGGATAACATGCGTTCTCATCATGACAAAATAGTGACGGAACTTTTAGACAAGGCAGGGATCTCCTATCTATATTTGCCACCATACAGTCCAGATTTGAACCCTATTGAAAAAATGTGGTCAAAAATGAAATCCTTTCTCAGAAAGAGGAAAGTCCGTGTTGCTGCTGAACTACCTGCGGCTGTAAAAGCGGCCTTAAAAACAATAAGTATGAACGATTGCAAAGGGTGGTTCCGCGCATCTGGAATTTGCGTTAATTAAGAGGATAGCTATAATCCTAAAATACCAACTAAAAAAGGAGAACAATTATGACACTTGCTGAATGGCACTCAACACTGTTTCAATTCATAGGAATTGTGCTCAGTTTCTTAGCATTAGTAGCCTCTATAATTGCGGTCATTTTGACTTACAAAAATTTATCCGAAATGAAAAAGCAGCTACGCGAGCAACAAAAGCAATATTTCGATCAGAATCGTGGTAATCTTATATTTTATGTTCAAAAAAGTATAACAGGTATAACACACGACTTAATTATCAAAAACTTTGGTAACTCTCCTGCAAAACTTCTGTCATTAAAAATCACCCCTGATTTGGATTGGAAGAAAGCTGGTCAATCTAATATAGATGATTTTAATATTTCCAAACTAAACAACATTTTTCTTGCCCCGCAACAACATATCGGAACTATTTTTGATTTTTCAAACTTCAATGAAACCGAGTTGGATGTTGAAATTTGTTACTCTACTTGCGGTCAAACCTTTACAGAACAATACAAAGTAGATTTAAACTATCTCCATAAAGTTTTAAGCCTTGAGCCACAAATCCAAGATGAATTATCTGCTCTAAAGCAAATAAACAAATCATTAACCTCTCTTTCCGATAAATTTATCTAAAGACGACAAAAAGCCCTTAGCTATGAGTTTTTACCCACAGCTAAGGGCTTCGTTTATAATATGGATTATTGGTTGCACAACCACCTGTCAATCATTCTCTAACCCTAAAACCACTGGATTACAAGAATAATGGCGCTCATGCAACTGTTATCAATTTGTTATCAAAAGACTTTTAAAATGCTGCAAACCCGCATAAACGCTGGGTTTACTAAGCATTTTTGCTTATTCAAACTCAATCGTACCAGGCGGCTTACTAGTAAGATCATAGAATACGCGGTTCACGCCCTTAACTTCATTGATAATACGGTTCATCACCTTATTAAGTACTGCATAAGGAATCTCCGCGGACTCGGCAGTCATGAAGTCAATGGTCTTAACTGCGCGGAGTGCTACTGCATAATCGTAAGTTCTGAAGTCTCCCATTACGCCTACGCTTCGCATATTGGTAAGGGCTGCGAAGTACTGGTTTGGCATCCAGGATGGGTCTTCTCCGTGTTCTTTTTTGTAGTCGGCGGCTGCTTTGTCGACTTCTTCACGGTAGATGTAGTCTGCATCCTGTACGATGCGTACTTTTTCTTCGGTGACTTCTCCGATGATACGGATTCCAAGTCCCGGGCCTGGGAATGGCTGACGGAATACCAGTCTTTCCGGAATTCCAAGTTCAAGACCAGCTTTACGTACCTCGTCTTTGAACAGGTCACGGAGTGGCTCGATGATTTCTTTGAAATCAACGAAATCCGGAAGTCCTCCTACGTTGTGGTGAGATTTGATCACTGCGGATTCTCCGCCGAGACCGCTCTCTACAACGTCCGGATAAATAGTTCCCTGTGCAAGGAAATCTACGGCGCCGATCTTCTTGGCTTCTTCCTCGAAGATGCGGATAAATTCCTCACCGATAATCTTACGTTTCGCCTCAGGCTCTGTAACACCTGCAAGCTTGTCGTAATATCTCTGCTGTGCGTTTACACGGATAAAGTTCAGGTCAAACTGACCGTTCGGTCCGAATACGCCTTCAACCTCATCACCCTCATCTTTACGGAGAAGGCCATGATCTACGAATACACAGGTAAGCTGCTTGCCGATCGCTCTGGAAAGAAGTCCTGCTGCTACAGAGGAATCTACACCACCGGACAGAGCAAGAAGAACTTTTCCATCGCCGACTTTCTCACGGATCTCTTTGATCGTGTGCTCAACAAAGGCATCCATTTTCCAGTCTCCGGCGCATTCACAGACACCAAGTACGAAGTTGGACAGCATGGTCTTTCCTTCAACTGTGTGCAGTACTTCCGGATGGAACTGGATCGCGTACAGTTTCTTCTCCTCATTCTGTGCAGTTGCTACCGGACAGTCTGCAGTGTGTGCAGCGATCTCGAATCCCGGTGCAGCCTGAGAAATGTAATCTGTATGGCTCATCCAGCAGATTGTTTTGTCGGATACATTTTTGAAGATCTTGGAATCTTTTTTATCAATGAGAAGCTCTGTCTTGCCGTACTCGCTGACATCTGCTTTCTCAACTTTTCCGCCAAGGACATGCATCATGAGCTGTGCTCCGTAGCAAAGTCCAAGTACCGGAATACCAAGCTCGAATAATTCTTTCTGGTAAGTCGGTGAATCTGCCTCATAGCAGCTGTTTGGTCCGCCGGTAAGGATGATTCCCTTCGGATTCATCGCTTTAATCTTCTCAAGATCTGTCTTGTAAGAATAGATTTCGCAATATACATTGCATTCTCTGACACGTCTTGCAACCAGCTGATTGTACTGACCGCCAAAATCAATGACAATAACTAATTCTCTTTTCAAGGCTTTCCTCCTGTTGTTTATAACATCTTTAGAATCTGTTACTCATTATAAATGAGTGTATGCACTTTTACAATGCTAATTTTATCTCACGCCGGAATTTTTATTTTCTGCAAAAAAATTTCACTGTTTTTTCGCCCGCTCATCCCAGTAGACACAGTCATTTCTTCCAATTACTTCTGATGTAAACGGAGTGCCGTCATTCTTTTTGTAATGTTTTGTGGCACGGAAAACATATTTTGCGCCGACATAAACGATCGGTACGTTAAAGAACACGATCAGAATATTTCCAAGGTCAGAAAACGCCCAGAGATTTCCAAGTTCCAGTCCTGCAATATTGCAGAGGATTCCAAATGCGGCAACAAAAAGGCCGATACAACGTACAATATTGATGCAGATCTTATCCTTGCGGATACGATTTGCCGCGATTTCCGAAAAACTGATCATTCCCAGAAGGCAGGTAAACGCAAAGAGACAGAAACACAATGTCACAAGAAATGTAACGATTCCGTTCATTGCAGTTCCCGGAGTCAGCACAGCGATAGATTCCGTATATTTCGGAAGTTTATCAAGAGCCTGCCAGTTTTCCGCATCCGCACCGGTCCAGCAATGAGCCATAACTACCACAAATCCGGTAAGTGTGCAGATCACAATGGTATCCAGAAAAACTCCCAGGGAGGCGATCACACCCTGCTCACATGGGTGTTTTGCATCTGCTGCCGCCGCTGACATTGTAATAGTTCCCTGACCTGCCTCATTGGACATCAGGCCTCGTTTTACCCCCTGTGCAAGAACCGTTCCAAAAACACCGCCAAAGAATGCGTCCGGCTTAAATGCTCCTGCAAAAACGCTTTCGAAGAAATATGGAATGCGGGTAAAGTTTAATATTATAAGAAGTAATACTACTACCATATAGAGCACCGCCATCACCGGCACCATCATATCTGTCCATTTGGAAACTTTTTTGATTCCGCCAAATGCGATGGCTGCTGTGAGAACTACGATCAGTGCTCCTACTATATAATAGAAGGCAGATCCGCTTGCGATGGTTGTTCCGGTTACAATCTCTGCCATACGTCCCACTGAGGAAACAACATTAAATCCCTGTGCAGGCAGACAGCAAAGGGCGTACAGAATATACAATACGGAAAGAAAAACTCCGATCCAAACTTTGTTTCCCAGAAGTTTTCTTCCATAGAAAGGAAGACCTCCTACAAATTCGTCGTCTTTTTTTTCTTTAAAAATCTGGGCAAGGACACCTTCCATATATGCCACTGCCATTCCGAAAAATGCGGAAATCCACATCCAGAACAAAGCTCCCGGGCCGCCCACTGCAATAGCACCTGTTACACCCAGAATATTTCCCGGTCCTACACGCATGGCCGAACTTAAGAAAAATGATGCCAGCGGTGAAATTCCTGTTTCAACGACACGTTTCTCGGTCATAGTCCGGATTCCTTTTTTAAAATAGGTCACCTGCATGAACCCAATCCTGAAACTGAAAAAAATTCCGGATCCAAGAAGCAGTATGATCGCAAAGGATATGTTTCCCAGAATGGGAATGCTGCTATACCAGTCAAAATTTGTAGGAAAATTCCACAGAAAATCAGACAGTGGACCGATAAAGCTGAACACTCCGTTGATCGCCTCAAACACTCTCTCCATAGCTATTTCCTCCCTTTTTATCTGAAGGTCTCAGAATTGAATACAGACAGGCATTCCCATCCGTCACCTTTCATTTCCGCTTCAGATTTTTATGCTATGGTTTATTATACCGTATCGCCTTGCAAAAGTCCTCTTAATTTTTAGTATTTTTGAGTAAATTCCAGAATTTTCCATCCTTATAGCCTTTTTCACATCCGCTTGCAGATTAGTCTGAACAAACAGTCGAGAAGTTTCGCAGGATTTTATAAGACTTTATGAGATATTTAGATTTTAATCACAGATTTTTAAAATGCTTCTCACAGTTCCATCACATTTTGACGGTATATTATTAAGCAAATAAAGCACAAAGCTTTTTCATCTTATAGATCATTACTTATTTTTCTTTTCATACTCTGCCGGGTCCGTTCCAAGACCCGGCCCTCCTTTTTTTCTGAGATATTCTCCCATACATTCCGCTCCTGATCATCCTTCCTTTTTATCTTCTTACAAACTCCCATCGTATACCATCCTTTCTTTATTCAAAAGGATCTATACCTATAATCATGGTGTCTAAATCGGACACTCTGATCACATCTGATGATCGGCATTTTACTGTTTCCCGATTTTACCCCGATTTCGTTTCATTTCACTCCGTCCAGACAAAACCTCAAAAATTCCGTAACACGCATAAACACTGATTTTAAGCACAAAAAAACACCGTCCCCGCAGCTCCCATGTCTGCAAAAACAGTGCTTTTAGTGCGTCTTCAGGGGTTCGAACCCTGGACACCCTGATTAAGAGTCAGGTGCTCTACCAACTGAGCTAAAAACGCATATTTAATTGTTTGTCTTTCGTTTGTTTCGTTCCTCAAGACATGTTGTATTATACGTTATGGTTCGGTGAAAGTCAACACCTTTTTTTAATTTTTTTTATTTTTATCTTTTTTATTTTTTGTATCTTCATTTGATGCAATTTTGTTCAGTGTTTTTTCTATTTCTGACAGCGAATTTCTGATCTGGGCTGCCTGATTGTTGATGCTGCGGTTTACACTGTTGAGATTTCGTCGGAATGAACCGGATTTTCTTTTTTTCAAGTTTTCTTTCTCCCCTTTCCCATATTCGGCAGATTCCTGGTAAGATCATGAGCCTGCGCCTGAACAAACCAAACATTTACATACCACTTTACGTTCCTCTTTTCCTTATTTATTATATGAAAACAGGCCGATCAGTTTCCCGATCAGCCTGAAAAAAATCTTATTCACAATAAATGTCGCAACCCCGCAGGGGACTTACTTGATTTGGTTAAAACTCCACAGACTTCCACCATCGGACAACCAACACCACTGCAAGCAGTGCAGTCAACAGATCGGAAACCGCCTGAGACGCAAGCACCC
>OCHK01002549.1_pt1 | contig 11952 bp, 12 predicted proteins | sample 1538551 | NCBI WGS metagenome assembly OCHK01 (sample SAMN04571707, study PRJEB22368) | human gut metagenome | biome: human gut; material: stool | host: Homo sapiens | place: Luxembourg | collected 2012-08-31
AATATCATCACCCGCTACGTTTTCGATAACGAGGGCAGATGCGTTAGCTGCTACTCTACCGATAAAGCGGGGAATAATATTTATGGTATGAGCAGCGGCGTTTATGAGACTGATAAAGAAAAAGCCAAAAACAGCCTTAAGACTTCATCGGTAATATCCTGTCTGTCAACGAACTATTTGATAAATGGAAATTTTGAGAGCAGAAACGGAAGCGTTCCGATGGGTTGGACGGTTGGAGGAAATGTGGCATATCAACCTGTTACAGCATACAACAAGCGTAATGTTGATTATGACTATCTTATCAGGATGACGCCAACGTCCGCAACGCCGGCTACGTTATATCAGCAAGTGTATCTCACTCCGGGAACATACACGCTTTCTGCCGATGTAATAAGTTATACTGCATCTGATGCGGTTGTAAAACTTCAGGCAACGCAATTGCCGGATAATCAAAAAGACACAGAAACAATATCGTTTAATCAGCAATATGTGAATGATGAAAATGCCGAGGCAAGTCTTACATTCAACATTAAGACTGCCGGCACATATACCATGAAACTTACGGTTACGGGTGGTTCATACGTTGAAGTGAGTCATATGACTCTCTCTAAAACTGTTGGTGTAAGTGCTTTCAATAAAGTCCAGAACGGCAGCTTCGAATTAAACAATTCGCTCGTTCCGACATATTGGACCCCGGCGGATACATCCACCCCGCTGTCTGTTGCGTCAGGCGGTGATTTCCCATCCGGTTACGCACTTAAAGTGAACGGTTTCAATTTAACTACAAGTTCATATGCAGAGCAGACAATCTTCGCTGCAAGTGCTTCTGAAATTGCTGAATTCCGTGCTGCTCCATATAATGTGACATCTAAGCAGTACCGTATCAGCGCACGTGGAAGAGCTACATCGATAATTGCCAATGAATTAAGCACTTTTGGAATAAGGGTTATCATAAGCTATATTACTGCAACAGGTTCGCGCAAGCAAGATGAGACGATGATACCTTTCAATAAGTACACCTCACAGTGGCAGTTGGCGGAAGGAGTGTTCTCAACCCAAAGCGGATCATACTTTGTTGAAAGCATCAAGATACGCTGCGAATACAATCGTCAGAACGGCACGGCATATTTTGATGACGTTGCGATGTGCTATGTTGGGAATGATCCATCTGTAGCGCAATACCTGTACAACGATGACGGCATGCCGATCATGGTACAGTCGGGATATTCATATAAGTGGTATCAGTACGATGGCAATAATGTTGTCGCGGCAATTGACCGCAGAAATGTTATTATTTATTCCTATTCAAACAATATTCTTCGCAGCGAACAGCATTATAACTTTAGCGGAGATGTTTCAAAAGAATATTGCGGATACACCCAACAGTCAGCCAAAACATTAGTAGCTGCAACAACATATATTTATAATGCGTATGGTCAGTTAGTTCAAACAACATACACTGCGCCATACGATATGTCTCTGACTGAAAAAAATACATATGTGACAGATTCGGGTTCACGCATCTTCGGAGCGTTGAAATCGTCTACCAATGCACAAGGTGAAATAACCAGATACTTCTATGACGAAGACTACGGTTATCTGATGGCTACTATAGATGCCAACGGCAACGGTATGACCTATTCCTACGATGCTCTCGGCAGGATGACGTCCGCGTATCCAGCACAAGCCTCGGGAGGTTTGTATGAGGCGGATGAAGAATCTGCGAGCGTGGCATACAGTTATGATGAGCTTTCACGTCTTGACAAAATCATTACCGAATCCACAGAATACAGCTTTGTTTACGATGATTTCGGCAATAAGACGTCGGTAATTATCGGCGGCAATGCGGTCGTTTCATATGTCTATAACGATTATAACGGCAAACTCAGGGAAATGACATATTCGAACGGTCTGACCGTAAAATATACTTATGACGAACTTGACAGGGTGAAAGAAGTACAGTATAATACGGGTAGTGGTACTTCCGGATTTACGACGGTATATGCATATGAGTATGATGCAAACGGGAATGTCAGCAAAATAGCGGATGTGCCCGGCGGACAGACAACTGTTTTCAAGTATAACAGCCGTGGCAAGTTGGTAAGTTATTATGTCACCGATGAAAACAGTGGACAGTCATCGTTGAGCTATTGGTATGACTCAGAAGGGCGGATAGCCGGATGGCAATATGACAGAGAACTTTCATCGTATACAGCCACATTGAATTCGGGCATTATATATGATAACGACAACGGACTCGTCAACAGCTGCTATACGACCGTTGATTCTGTTAATTTCAATACAGCGTATATACGTGATAAACTTAGACGTACTTCTCAGGTAGTATATTCGATAGAAACCGATGGCATTGCAAGCCGCCAGATTCGTCAGCAGTATAGTTATATGACATACTGCGAAGATGAAGATATGGGCTTGTATTATGATACACCGCTTATTTCGACTGTTACAACAACACTTCCGTCCGGCAGCATTGAGACGCTTAATTATACATATGACGCTAAAGGGAATATAACGGAGATCAGTGACGGTACCGGTTCGTTGTACAGATATAAGTATGATTCTCTCGGCCAGCTTATCCGCGAAGATAACAGAGCACTTAGCAAGACATGCACATGGGAATATGACAATGCGGGGAATATACTGAACTGTAAGACATACGCTTACACAACAGGTACTCTGGGTTCTGCACAATATACGATATCCTATGGTTACAGCAGCGGTTCTTGGGGTGATCTGCTGACGTCATATTGGGGTAATTCCATCACCTATGATGGCGTAGGCAATCCGTTGACATGGGGCGATTACGGCGAGCTTACATGGCAGGGACGCCGCCTGATGAGCTATTCCGACAGTGAATCGGGAGATGATTATTCTTATACATATAATGCCGACGGTATAAGAACGAGCAAGACCGTAAACGGCGTCAAGCACACCTACCACCTTTCCGGAACACAGATTCTCAGCGAAGAGTGGACAGAGGACAGAGTTCAGCACATACTGATATTTGTCTATGACGATTCGGGACAGCCGATAGGAATGTCGCACTTTGAAGATGGAGTCAAAAACGGTGACTACCTGTTTGCGAAGAACGTCCAGGGCGATATTACCGCTGTTTATGATGCAAATGGTACATGCCTTGTAACGTATACCTACGATGCGTGGGGCAACACCAGGGTGAGGTACTCAAACGGCGGTGCCTCAACTGCGGCAAGATATAACCCGCTCCGTTACAGAGGTTACTACTACGATATAGAGACAGGCTTCTATTACCTCAACAGCAGATACTACGATCCCAACGTTGGCAGATTCCTAAATAGCGATTCACAAATTGCTGGTGTTGGCGGGGACATTCGGGGGTACAATCTTTTTTCTTATTGTATGAATGATCCGGTGAATTTGAGAGATTCCAATGGTAATTGGCCAAGGTGGATCACAGCAGCTGTGGCCGTTGCAGCTACCGTTGTTGCTGTAGTTGCGGTTGTATCTGCGCCTGTTGTGGCAGGCGTTGCGGTCGCGGTAGCGGTCGTTTCAACCGTTGCATATGTTGCACAGTCTCATCATTTTGATAAAAGAAAAGAGAAGAACGTAGATTTACCCTCAACACCACAAGAAGCCAAGGATGCTGGTTGGCTAGGACCAGATACTACTCCTAAAGGCCCGGCAGCTGACTGTCATCAATATACTTCCCCCGATAAATCCAATGTGAAGTATGTTTCCCCTGATGGTCACAGAGAGGTGATTTATAACTCGAATGGAATAGTGTTTGATTCACGTGATATAGGAACATATAATTTTTCCCCGGCAGGCACTTTTTGGGGAAGTATAGGCCATTTTTTTGCTGATATGCTTCCTTGGTATTTGTTTGGCAATGATGACGATGATCCCGGCCCACTATTAAACGAAATAATTCGATTGTTTAAGTAAGGATGTAAAATGTCATGAAAAGAAAACTTTTTATTGTCTTAGTGTCAGTTGTGGTTTTGGCTGCGGGAGTTGTTGCTTTATTTCTGAACAGTAACTATTACTATTCAAAAAAACTTGTCTCGGCGATCAGGGATAAGGACATGGTTGCGGTGCGGCAGATTATAGAAAAAAAACCGACCTGCATAAACACATATCCAGCCCTTACATCAAAGTGGTGGCATTCTGCTATGAATTGGAGGGTATGTTATCCTCTGAATGAGGCGTGCGCTACAGGTAATATTGATCTGATAGAATTATTGATTGATAACGGTGCAGATGTTAATTGCAATGATGGACTGACTCCGCTTTCTATTGCTTATAACAGCAAAGTGGATAATTGGTATGAAATTTCTCGGATCCTGATTGAGAATGGTGCCTCATTGAACTATATTACCGAATATTCGGGAGGAAAATCTTCTGTGTTACAGGATATTGTGGCGGTTCGTCCCGGCGCCGCATTACCCGGATATAAACCGGAAAACAAAGAAGAAGTCATTAAGTCCTTTGATTATGCAATAGAAGCGTGTGATCATGACAATGTGAATTGGATGCGAGTATTACAGAATAGCGTTTCAAACAACAGGATCGAAATAGTAAAATTTCTATTAGACGAAGAGTATTGCGCTGTAAATGATACTTCTGTAGGAATAACCGCACTTATGTTTGCGGCAAGGGATTCTACACCTGAAATGGTGCAACTTCTGTTAGATTACGGAGCAGACAAAAGTATAAAATCTACTGACGGCAAAACAGCATATGATTATGCAGTACAATCCAACAGGGAGGATATTATTGCGATATTGAATGATCAGTGAGAAGCTAAGATAACACTCCCATGCGGGAGATGTTACATCAGAAAAAAATACGGCAGGGAGAGTGCTCCGGATGGCATACGCTATTCTGAACATTCTCCCGATTTTTTGATTTTAATGTTCCGTATCAAAAGGGAAATACGCTGCAAGTTTGAATTTGAAATCGGGGTGAGGTTCCTTATCCCACCTAGATAGCATGTGAGGTCGCGGTCAAAATCGCGAACTAACTTTGTGAATTTACCTATTGACAAAGTTGTGGGTATATGATATAATAACACCACAAATAGAACGATGCGTTCTATAATGCGTGTGGAGGTGCAAGATGGCTGGCGTACGGAAAAGAAATCCCGAAACGATGAAGGAAATACAGGCGTTTGTAGATGATTATTTCTTTGAATATCACCAATCTCCCTCCATGCAGAAGGTCGCTGACGCAATCGGTACCAGTAAGTCGACGGCATACTATTATGTTATGGAGATGGCACGAAACGGTATGTTGTACTACGATGGAAAAACCATTGAAACAGTGCGTACTCAGAAATCAGACTACAAGATGAACCGAGCCCCCGTTCTCGGAAGCATCGTTTGCGGTTCACCCGAACTGACGGAAGAAGACTTTGAGGAATTTGTCGCTCTTCCGGTCGCTCTTTTCGGTGAGGGAGATTTCTTTGTACTGCGGACACATGGACATTCCATGGTGGATGCAGGGATTGATGAGGGCGATATGGTCGTTGTGAAAAAACAGGATCATGCGAACTACGGAGATATTGTGGTTGCGCTCGTGGGCAATGAGACAACGCTGAAGACCTTCTATCCGGAACCCGAGAACAAGAGGATCAGACTGCATCCGGAAAATGCGAGTATGGAGGACATCATTGTCAGAGAGTGCAATATCCAGGGAGTCGCAAAACATGTAATCAAAAAACTATAACGGGAGGACACATGATTGAACTATTACCCAACAAACGATGAAATCGATGAGATCGGCGAATGTCTGATCCGTAAGTATCAATATCAATCTTTTGTCCAAGGAACCCCCACGGACATAGAAGGATTTATTACATCAACTCTTGGCTATCGGATCGTCTATGATCGAATTGCCGAAGGGGATGCCGGGAAAATGGCATTTCTTGCGGACGGAAAGGGGAAACTGTGGATCTGGCGGAGCGGTCAACGTTTATCTGTTGTACCGCCCAAAGGAGTTATTATTATTGATGAGTATCTGCGGCAGGAGCAGAATCTAAAAAAACGACGGTTTGCTCTTGCCCATGAAGCAGGTCATATTATCATGGGCAAGCTCGGAAATAATCCGGTGACTTCCGCTTTCAGTCAAGAGTTTGATGGGAAACCGGAGTACACAGTGGAAGAGCTTTCAAACATGTTCAGCATTGCAGAGAGTATGGCGACGGCTATGGGTGTGGCACTCTTGATGCCCAGAACATCCATTGTCAGATATATCAGGAACAGAGGCTACAAAAAAAGAATTCCGCTGTACGGTAGCAGTGTGCTGTGTGCATGCGACAGGAATGTGGTCGGAGATGCAGCAAATCAATTTCAGGTTTCATACAAAAGTATGTTTTACCGCTTGAGAGATCTGAAATTGTTTGAATCGAGAGAACTGGATGAGTACCTGCTGAAATGCGGAGATCTCGGAGGTGTTATATGACAGTAACTCCGCCTAAATTCGTAGTTAAGGTTCCGGAGGAATACGTAACGAAAAAGATCGAACGCTCCGCCGAGCAATGTGCGGATATGGAATTCCGTGAAATTCTATGCCCATACTGCGGCACGCCGCTTGTTACTGTGACATTGAATATGCGCGAAGGTATACTGATCGCAAAATGTCAGAAATGCAAAGCGGCTACACCACTGAATCTTGCCTATTTCTATGCCTCAAAAACTTATAGGCGTCCACCGGTTTATTCTGCCGAGTTGGACGGAAACTGAATAACCAATACTTTGTAGCGAGTAAGCGGAGCCGACACGATCGGACTACCCAAGCACCGTATGAAGACAAGTAGCAGAATTTGATTCTGCCTTGTTGTCATGCGGTGCTTTTTTGTTTTGTGCTTATTTGACCTTACTTGCTCCATGCGGCTATGAAAGTCCTTCCCGAGGTTTGCGCTTCGGAAAGGATTTTTATGTTGTCTGCATGGCAGCCATATATCGCCCAATACCCGTAATCTCCGAATTTTTGATTTCAACCGCAAAATTCAAAAATTCAAAGGAGATCACAAAATGAGTTGGAACGATGGTTATGAGAGAAAAAAGTTTAACGCAAGGATAAAAAAAGAGATCATCGAATACAAGGCTGCTGGCATGACGGAAGAGCAGATCGCCGCCATTGTGAGACTTGATGAAGATCAGTATCGTAGTGAACGGAGATACCACATGCACACACAGGAGTTATGCGAAAGCGATTTTGATGACGATGACGGCGGAGACAACGGCAAATCACCATTGTACGAAAAATATATGGAACAGCTGACCGTTTCCATTGATGATGAAAAGAGTACGGCAAACAGGTACGGATGGCTTGATGACATAGAAAATGTAGAAATGTACGTAGCTTTGAGTAGCATGAGTGAGGAACGCGTGGATCTGTTGACGTCAGTTGTTTTTGAGGGAAAAAGCATGACCGAAATAGCCAAGGAAAAAGGATTATCGGTATCCGCTATTACACAGAGAATGGGGACCATAAAAAAATATTTGAGAAATTTTTCGGGACAACCTTAAAAAACGGGCATTCTCGCTGCCTACCACTTGAGGGGACAAATAAACCTCTCGCGGATCTTTGACAATTGAATACCCATTTCATCAATACATTACCGGTGCCAATCTGTGATGAGCAGATAAGCCGATGTCGTAAGTGCGCGACGACCTCCGTATGGCGTGAGCGATCAAACTTATACGATTGAATTCAAGTTGCACTTGAAGGGCGGCGATGACAGGCACGAGGGACAATGATACTTCCGTAGCAGAAATGCGCGGCTGGCGGAGTACCCGGCAGAGGTGAGATTCCTATGGAACCGATTCGCAATCGGTCGTTGATGACTTCCCATGCCAATCGAAAGGTTGGTCGCACCTGGGGCGTCGCGGACAAATAAGGTGTGTGAACGGACTTGTCGAGAGATAGGTCCGGATACATATCTTATTTCCGCAATGGGAGGAACCATTGGTTGATGGGTGTTCAAAAGTATCAAGGAAATCACACATAAAACGGGAGAAACAAAAAATGTCACATACGATGGACAGGGAAGAATTTGATGAAGTCATAGACGCCATTTGTCAGGTCCGGGAAGAGACAATGAAAGTGGAAAGAACTTTGAGATTGTTAAAATCCTCAACCCTGGATAGCCGACCCGGATATCTCTATTATGAAACGTTTAGTGATGAGCCGATCAGTAGAGAAGAAGCGATCGAAAGAATGAAGAAAAGAATAAAGATGCTTGTCGATAGAGAAGAGCAAATTGTCCGGCGACTTGAAACAGCGTTTTCGGATAAAAACCAGAACATCAGAAGCTATCTGAATGGGGACAAGCGCCTGAAAGTTACGAACCCGACAAGCGGGAAGGTATATACGATTATACCGAGCAGACCGAGAATAACGCTCTATTACATTCTTGTGCTTGAACGACCACTGAATGAAAACAGAGCGGTTTGCTATTCCGATTACAGGGAAATTGAACGGTATCTCAGAAAAGATAGGAGCAACTTTCCGAAAGGACTCTTCATTATATAATAAGGAGACGATAAAATGAACTATCGAGCTTTTTGCAATTACATGAGCACTATTCAGAATGCGATTGATGCAGAACATAATCATCATCCGGGTAATTCGGAAATTACATTTCAAAACAACGGCAAATGGGCACTCCGACTTCTTGAAAAGATATATACCGATAAGGATCGGAATCTCCGTCGCTGGCTGAACGGAAAACCCTGCAGATTCACAAGCGACATTACAGGCAGAATGGTTGAGATTACGATCGGAAATGATTTGGAAGCACTCTACTACTTCATGGAATTCTGCAAAAGACTCAACAGCAAGCAGGAAATCAGTGATGAATTCAGAGAATACCTTGCCTATCTCACCGCAAGAAGCGTTTACGGTGAGGTGGAATAAAATAAGATGCGTCAGAAATTGAATATGAGTCTATCATTCCCGGGATGGCGGATGAGGGATTCAAGCAAACGTACGAAAAACATATTAGCGGGTGATGTTCCGGTACCTTTGATAGTTTGGAACGGCATGATAGTGGATGAGCATAACCGGTATAAGATCGCTCAAATATATCATTGACTTCAATGCAAGATTGACGAGGCTAATCTTTGCCGACAGATATGCTTGTTTAGCTTGGATTGGTAAGAGCCTGCTGTCATCGTGGCAGTCACCGCAAAGACGGAGGAAGAGTTAGTGAATGTAAAAAGAAAAGGAATATATGTAGCCGACCTCGGCGAAAAAGTCGATTCATCCGTCGAGGGCGGTATCAGACCTGTATTGGTATTACAGAATGACAAAGGTAATGCGTATTCGACCACGGTCATTATTGCACCGATAACAAGCAAACTTACAAAGCATCGGATCCCTACACATGTGATTTTGAAAAATCCTGCACTTGAGAGAATATCGATCATTATGCTGGAGCAGATACAGACAATAGATCAGTCGCAGTTGATCGGGTATATGGGAGAAGCCACCGTTCAGGAGATGGAGCGTATTGAAAGAGCCTCAAGAATCAGTCTCGGTATGCAAGGAGTGAAACGATATGAATGAACAGAAAATTCAACCGGTGGGAGGACTTCATTTGGCAGTTGAAAATGGGAAATCCGTTTTGAAAAACATTTGTAATGAGGTCGAGATCACGATTCTCTTTGCCGAAGAAGAACCTGCACGAAACGCAAAAGAAGCCTGCCTGAGTATCATTGGCAGGCGGTATAGCGGTAGGGAAGTTGTACTTATTACCGGTGAGATCAGGAAGAAATCATATCAACCGACGCATATCTCGGTCCGATACGATGGACTTTCGATGAATTCCAAGGTGCTGCTTGAGCAGCTTTGTGCCTTGGATAAATCTCGCTTGAAAAGCCGTGCTGGAAAACTGAATGTGGAAACTATGAAACGAACGGAAACCGCCCTGCTGATCAGCGTGGGGATGAAGGAGGAAAGTCATGGAGGATAAAAGCAAACTGAAACTGATTTATGAGGACGGTAAGCCCGTAATGAAAATGGAGAGCGACGGTGTGCGTATGACTTTCCGTTTTGCCGAGCAGGAGGCGGAAACGGATGTCAAAGAGAATATTGTCAACATCCTGACCTCGCAGTTTATACGGCGCACGGTCTCGGCACCATAAGACCGACAACTTCACGGGAAAATGATTCGCAATCAAAAAGGGGCTTTTTACAGCCCCTGTGAGATCCATTTGTTTTTATAGAAATTGCGGAAGGTGAGATTACACATCTCCGGGAATGTGTAGCTTCACATAGGCACCTGCCATGACTTTTTCAAGAGCGCCTGTTTCAATCATTTTTTCAACTGTGGAGGATAGTTTGGCGGTAATCCCCTTATATCCCATAGCCCTCGAAAGTTCGTTCACAGATAACTTTTTCCCTTTCAGTGCCGCAAAGATTCTTTCGCGGTAGGCAAGTTCTTTTGAAGAGTTTTCGACCTGCGGTAAAAAGTACGGATGAACCGGCAGTGTTACGGTCAGGTAGGTTCGGTTGTCATCCATATCGAACTTGGGATAGGGGGAACCGTTGTCCCGCAAGGCATTCAGGACAGTGGGATAGCCGGTATTGCGTCCTTCAATCAGATGAAGCTCTTTCAGAAAATCGCCGATTCTTCTGTTGCGGTATATGGGAGAGGTAATATCAAACGCGGCAATTCTCTTGTCAGAAATGCTTCTGTCAAAGCCCGGAAAACTCGTGATGGAAATACTTTGTGGTGTGATTCTGACGGTAATTGGTTCATTGACTTGATAGGAGCGGTGGTAGACAGCATTGGAAAGCAATTCTTCTACAGCCGCATAGGGATAGTTATAAATTTTGACCGATTCGGCTTTGTGCGCTTCTTTGATGATGGCTTCTTTCAGAATATAGTTTTTGATATATGCTAAGGCATCCTTTAACTGTCGCTGAATGGGACCTGTAAAAACTTTTTCTGTCATGTTGGTCCCTGTGGGATCGGGAATATCCACCACTTCAATTCTGGCGTACCGAAAATAGCGTTCCGGCTGTTCGGAAAACATCAGAATACCGACATTCCGTGGTTTGATATTTTCGGCCGGACCGGATAAAAGCTGCATATCTTTCGCAATTTTCGGAAGGTCCTCTTTCAGGGAAATATCGTACAGACTGCTGCCGATTTCCTTCAGGTGCTGCCGCATAAGTCCGATATCCAAATCGGAAATATCGGCGGCAAGATTGGCGCGGTCATCAAACGGAATATCCGATGAGACATAAAATAACTGCCTTTCTTCTTCGGTAGATGCGACGATGGTGCTGCTGAATTTCCGGATATAGTATAGCTTGTTTGCTTTATCTGAAAAGACATCTTTCGATGCTTTGTACGGTCTTCCGTGTCCCCCCGGAGCCCATATCACGATGATATAGCTTCCCTGAAATAAAACGGGTTCCACAATCGGATGATATAACGGTTCTATACAGTGGCAGTAACCAATCAGTTCTTTCAGAATCCGGTCGATTTGTTCCTGTGCAATTCCTTTGGGAGGCAAAATGGGGCTGCCGTTTTCTTCTTCAATTCCGATGACCAGATAGCCACCGCCCACATTATCAATGTCGTTTGCGAAAGCGCAGATGCTATGGATAATGGGATTGGGGTTCCAGTCACCCTTGAACTCGATTCTTGTTGATTCAACGACCCGCTGATTGATCAGGTCATCCATATTGATGGGAAGTGCCATTTCAAAACCTCCTTCTGCTTATACATATCTATTATACCCACAAAATTGGTTTTTGTCAATGGTATCGACGAAAAAATATCGACACTTTCGACAAAACAATATCGAAAGCGTCGATACTGATGCCGGTTCGGTCAAATAATAATATCCGCCCGCACATTTGTCAAAACGGGAAAAGGACATTATACTGATAGGCACAGAGATTCCCGTACCGGAAAGGACGGGCGAGAGGAGA
>OCHK01002551.1_pt1 | contig 11947 bp, 10 predicted proteins | sample 1538551 | NCBI WGS metagenome assembly OCHK01 (sample SAMN04571707, study PRJEB22368) | human gut metagenome | biome: human gut; material: stool | host: Homo sapiens | place: Luxembourg | collected 2012-08-31
AACGGCGTTGGAAGCGGCAGGCTTTACCGTACAACTGCAAGTGAGCAAATTCAGCGACTATAAGGCGCGGATTAAAAATTTAAACTATGACCTCTATATCGGCGAGGTCAAGCTGCAAAACGATATGTGCCTTTACCCCTTCTTCAGTACCGACGGCGCTGCCCGCTACGGCATCAGCCAAGACAAGGGCAGTACGGCCGCCCTGTACCGGGACTACACCGCCGGCAAAACGGAACTGGGCAAATTTATGCTCTCGTTTAGCGAGGAAATGCCATTTTCCCCCCTGTTGTACCGCAAGGGGATGATCTGCTACTCCAAGTCCCTGAGAGGCGATATTCAGGGGCAGTACGGCAACTTCTTTGCCAATATAGAAGACTGGTATTTTGGATAAAAACGCCCCGGCGTTTGCAATAAATCACGGAGGATATATTGATGATTAAATTTGAAAATCCCAACGGATACATTGAGATCACCAACGCCTATTTCGCCACCCTTGTCGGGCGTGCCGCCCAGTCCTGCTTTGGCGTGACCGGTATGGTTAACGGCAGCGCTTACGAGTCCATCGTCAGCGCCATTAAGAGCAAGGCCACCGGCGAAAAATTCAACCAAGGCGTGTACGTCAAGAGCGTGGACGGTCAGTTGCAGATTGAACTGCACATCTCCGTCTCTTACGGTGTCAACATCACTGCCATTGTGGACAGCATCATCAACAAGGTGCGCTACACGGTGGAAGAAGCCACAGACCTGAAGGTCAACACCGTCAATGTGTATGTGGATGCACTGAACTAACCTTAGAATGGGAGAACATCACATGATGATAACAGGACTTATGTTCCGGGACGGGGTCATCTCCGGCTCAAACAACATTGCCAACAACCGCCAGGCCGTAGACGCACTAAACATTTTTCCCGTGCCGGACGGCGACACCGGCACCAATATGAGTATGACGATCGGCGCTGCCGCCAAGGAAATGGCAGTGCTGCCGGAAAACTGCACGGTGGAGGAAGCCGCCTCCCGCTGCGCCTCTGCCCTGCTGCGCGGCGCTCGAGGCAACTCCGGCGTCATTCTTTCGCTGATCTTTCGCGGATTTTCCAAGGCACTGCGTGGCATGGAAGAAGCGGACGGCGCTGCCGTGGCCGCTGCCTTTCGCAAGGGCGTAGACGCAGCCTATAAAGCGGTTATGAAGCCTACGGAGGGCACCATTCTGACCGTGATCCGCAAGGCGGCGGAAGCGGCGGAGCAAATCGCCGCCTCCAATAACGACGCCTGGGCCGTGTGCTGCGCAGCCATGGCTGCCGCAGAGGAAGCCCTGGCAAAGACGCCGGAACAGCTGCCGGTGCTGAAAAAGGCCGGCGTGGTAGATGCCGGTGGGCAGGGCCTGGTTCTGATTTTCCAGGGTATGGGTGCCGTGCTTGAAAAAGGCACTGTGGTGCAGCCCATTGCCGGCAGCGCCGTTACCCCGGTACAAGCCCCGGACAAAAGCACCGTGGCCGCCGCCTCCGGTGAGATTGAATTCGGCTACTGCTCGGAATTTTTGATTGAAAAAGATCGCCACGCCCCTCAGCAAGATCCGCTGCGGCTGCGGGCGTACCTGGAGTCCATCGGCGACTGCGTCGTGGTGGTGGACGACAGCGATATTATCAAAGTACATGTGCATTCCAACTGCCCCGGCGATGTGATCCAGGCTGCGCTGAAATACGGCCAGTTGATCAATATTAAAATCGACAACATGCGCTACCAGCACCGCAATGCGGAGGAGGGCGTGAAACAGAGCGACACACCGCCCCAACCCACCGTAGTGCAACCGGAGAATGACTACGGCTTTGTGGCCGTATGCGCCGGCGATGGACTAAAGGAACTGTTTACCGACATTGGCGCCGACACAGTTGTCAGCGGCGGGCAAACCATGAACCCCTCCACCGACGATATTTTGAACGCCATTATGGCCACCCCCGCCAAGACAGTGTTTGTGCTGCCCAACAATAAAAACATTATTATGGCTGCCGAGCAGGCCATTCCCCTGGCCAAGGACCGCCAGGTGCGGGTGCTGCAAACCAAAACCATTCCCCAGGGGATCAGCGCCATGCTGGTGTTTGACGAAACCCAGTCTGCCGACGACAATCAGATGGCCATGATGGACGCCGCCGCCCATGTGGAGACCGGTTCTGTCACCTTTGCCGCCAGAGACAGCGAGCTGGACGGCCGCCCCATTAAACAGGGCGAAATTATGGGTATGTGTGGCAGCAAGATCAAATTCCTGGGCGATGACATTGTGGACATTGCCTTTAAGACCGTTGACAAGCTGTTTAAGCGGGGCGAGCATGCCCTGGTGACCCTGATCTACGGTGCAGATGCCACCGAGGAACAGGCCCAGGCACTGGAAAACCGCCTAAGCGAGAAATACGGCAGCGATATGGAAATCAGCATTGTAGACGGTGGACAGCCCATCTACTACTTCCTGCTTTCTGTTGAGTGATATGGACCAGTTTTTAGAACGCGATATTCAATACCTGAAAGGTGTTGGCGACAAAAGAGCCCGGCTTTTTCATAAGCTGGGCATATTTGTCGTGGGGGACCTGGTGCGATATTATCCTCGCACCTATGAGGACTGGAGTGTGACCACCCCTGCCGCCCAGGCGCCGGAGGGCACAACTGTGTGCGTGCAGGCCACCATGGTGACCCCCATGCGCACCCACCTGATCCGCAAGGGCATGACCCTCTACAAAGCGGATTTTACCGATGGGGAGACCCTGATCCATGTAACCCTGTTCAACACCAAATTCCTGGCAGAAAAGCTGCGTATGTACCAGGACTACCTGCTGCTGGGCAAGGTAGAGCGCAACTTCACCACCGTGCAGATGAGCGCACCCAAGATTGAACCGCTCACTGCTCGGCGGATCCACCCCATTTACACCCAAACCGGCAGCCTGAATGCCAACCTGATCGCCAAGGCGGTAGACTACGCCTTGGCACACATGGCGCCGCTGCCGGACACCCTGTCCCCCGCCCTGCGGAAAAAATACGGTCTGGAAGATCTGGACACGGCCGTGCGCAACATTCACTTTCCGTCCAATGCAAAAGCGCTGGAAACAGCCCGGCACCGACTGATTTTTGAAGAACTGCTGACCCTGACTGTCGGATTGAAAAAACTTAAGGGGCGCAAGCGCACCCCCACCACTCGGGTCATTGAAAAAGACTGCACCGCAGCCTTTGCGGCCCGTCTGCCCTTTACCCTGACCGGCGCCCAGAGCCGGGCAGTGGCCCAGTGCATTGCCGACCTGCAAAGCGGCTATCCCATGAACCGACTGCTGCAAGGGGATGTGGGCAGCGGCAAAACCGCCGTGGCTGCCGCTCTGCTGGACACGATGGTGCAAAACGGCTACCAGTGCGCCCTGATGGCACCCACGGAGATTTTGGCCACCCAGCACTATGCCACACTGCAAAAATTCTTTGCAGGCACAAACACCCGCCTATGCCTGCTCACCGGCGCCTGCACCGCCAAGGAGAAGCGACAAATGAAGGCAGATCTGCTGGAGGGCAATATACACATTGCGGTAGGCACCCACGCGCTGATCCAAAATGATGTAGAATTCGCCAACCTGGGGCTGGTAATCACCGATGAGCAGCACCGCTTTGGGGTGCAACATCGAGCGGATTTGGCCATGAAAGGTGAAGAAGTGCACACCTTGGTCATGAGCGCCACGCCCATTCCCCGCACCCTGGCCATGATGATCTACGGCGATCTGGACATATCCGTGCTGGACGAGCTGCCCCCCGGGCGGCAGGAGATCCGCACCGATGTGGTCACCTCCGCCTACCACGCCCGGATCTTTCGCTTTCTGCGTGCGGCGCTGGATCGGGGCGAGCAGGGCTATATCGTCTGCCCGCTGGTAGACGAGGGCGAAAGCGAGATGAAAGCCGCCACCGCCTACGCCGCCCAACTCAGCGAAACGGAGCTGTTTGGCTACAACTTAGGGCTGCTCCACGGCAAAATGACCCCCAAACAAAAGGACGCCGTAATGCAGGCCTTTGCCCGGGGCGATGTGCAGGTACTGGTAGCCACCACAGTGGTGGAAGTGGGCGTAGATGTACCCAACGCCACGGTGATGATCGTGGAGAACGCCGAGCGGTTCGGCCTGTCCCAGCTGCACCAGCTGCGCGGGCGCATTGGCCGCGGCAGTGCCAAAAGCTACTGCATACTGGTCAGCGACGCCAAGGGCGATACGGCCCGCCAGCGGCTGCTGACCATGAAAAAATACAGTGACGGCTTCAAAATTGCCGACGAGGACCTGCGGCTGCGCGGCCCCGGCGACTTCTTTGGCAAGCGGCAGCACGGTCTGCCGGAGCTGCGACTGGCAGATATGGTGGAGGATATGGACACCCTGCGCCTGTGCCGGGACTGTGCAGACACCATTTTGGCCGACGACCCCAATCTGGACAAACCGGAAAATCAGCCCCTGCTGACGGAAACGCAAGATCTGTTCCGCCGTAGCACCACATAAAAAAGCAGACAGTGATTGCGATCACTGCCTGCTTTTTTAGCACAGGGGACGGTTCCCTGTCTTGCGGGTTTGACCCCGCCATCGGCACTAAAGGCTCTTCGCAAGATGCGAGGGGCCTTTTTCCTGCACCTTTGAATTAACTTTACAGATTTCCATTTATCTGTTAAAATGGAACCGTAAACTCTGTATTTATTTTGCTATCTGTGAGATAGGGCGTATGAGAAATATGAGAAAAGTGTAAAACAGGGAACCATCCCCTGTTTTATAAGAAAGAAAGGAATTAAATCGGTTAAGTCTTTCTTAACAGTTTCACTTGGAAGGATATTCAGACAATGATTTTAGCATTTGTTTCTTTTTTTATTTACTGTGCTCTGCTGGTTGGATGGATAATCATGTTGGCATTTATCCGTTATGTTGAGAAAAAAGATCCGGAAACATGTTACTCATCGGAAAAGAACCATTTTAGACTTGGGTATTTGTTACTCTACATTATGCTTGCGATCGCGATGTATGGCAACTTTAATAAGAATATCAAAGTGACAATGCTTATTTTGACAATTTCTGTGCTGAATTTCGCAATCTATTTAGCGTTCTTGATTACAAAAGAATTTACACAAAGTGAAAAAACGAAGAAGGACATGCTACCAAAATGGAAAAAGGCGCGTTCTGTTTTGATAATTTTATACTCAGTGTCGTTATTGGTTTCGATTGTGATATGCTTTATTATGAATGAAGTCGCAACTAAGTAGAACAGGGGACGGTTCCCTGTTTTATTACCTTTTTTCAGACTTGGACACACCGTATAAGGTGTTTGAAATTGTTCAGTGGTTAGCCGATTCACCAAAATGATGCAGTATGAGGGTTTTTGATATGACGAAGCGAAAAAAAATAGTATGGAGTCTAATCGCAATAGCGGTATTGATTTTGCTTGTTGTATGCGCATACATGGTGTCCGTTCCCAAACTCAATATTGTTTATGAGGTTGACGAACACACATATTATCAGTCCTCAAGATCCATTTTTCGGCATGAGATTCAAGTAAACGGTTATGACCAGGTTAGCAATGTTTTGTTAAATGACAAAGAATTGTATGCAACTGCCCAAAAAGACGGTCATAGATATTTTTTGTTTCATGACGAAGCAACAGATACTACAATTTCTGTGCCTGACGAGGATCATGCCTTCAGTAGGATCTATGCCAGTTTTATGTACAATGGGCGATATACGGTTGAATATGAATATGCAGACGGCGAAGAAGAAACGAAGCGTATTCTTGTATCCATTGATTTCGAGAACAAGGAACGAATTTCGATTGAATTGCCGCAGCAGGTGCTTGCCGGAAGGATCGTGTCTGATGGACGGCGTATTTTTGGGTCGGATAAGGATTATATTTATTTGCTCAATGAAGATAAATCCGTTAAACGCATAACTCGGGGTAGCGATGTTATCTCCGTTCAGGATGAAGTGCTGTATTATGTATTTAACGGAAAGTTGTGCCAATATGACCTGAATGCACAAACAAATTCGCAGGTCCAAAATGGTCCCGACCTTCTCGAATACGATTTGATTGACCCGGATTCATTCTACACTATACAAAACAAGTATTTTGTTGGGTGCAGGCTCAGCGTATTTGTTTATAGTGATTCCCACTCAATTCTTACCTATACAACGATCTATGATTTGCAACATGGAAAGAAGTATTTGTTTATGGGTAATTTGGGTAGGATTGCCGAAAATTTTCAGATATTAAATGCGGATTAGTAAAACAGGCGACGGTTCCCTGTTTTACCCAGTGCAGGGAAGGGATGTGGACATGGATTATAAAACATACCCGTTTGTTTATGATAACAAAATTCGCCAAGCTGTTGCGGTAGCATTGTATGCCTTGATTACAACATTAGTTTTGGCCATTATAACGGTTATGGGTGTTATGCTTTGGCTGGTACTTGCTCCAACGATATTTCATGTAAACGAAGGAGCGGAGGGAAGTTTGGCTTATAAGGTGTTCTTCTTTGCGGGAATAATAGCGATTTTCTTATTTGATTTATATTGGTTTGTGCAACCTTTTAGAAAGCAATATACTGTTCTCGGTAGAAATAGTGTCTTGATTCATCGCAATGTATGGCTGGCTACCCAGTTATTGCGCGGCATAAAAGATCAAATATTGTTTGCAGACATAGAAAAATTTGACATTCCGGACGACTTGGACGAATTTAAGCATGATCCATTACCATGTGTTGTAACAAATCCGTCCCATGTGGTCAGGATATGGACAAGAAAATCTGTGTTTCCGTATTATGTGATTACGGATCAAGCGGATTCGTTTGTTGTCGAATTGTCTAAACGCATCAACGGAGAATAGAACAGGAGACGGTTCCTTGTATTGTAAAAGCAAACCGAATTAAAACCAAGCAAAAGCAGCCATCGAATCATCTGAACAATTCCATTAAAAATGGACAATAGAAAAAAAGCCTCCTATGGTAGAATTAAAAAACTACCATAGGAGGTTTTGTTATGCCACGGAAATACAGACATATAAAAGACTATGAAAAAGCTGATTGAATATAAAACAGGGAACCGTCCCCTGTTTTACTGCCAATTAGGCTGTTTTTATACTGTCTGCACAATCCGGGGCAGTTCACCGAACGCTGTCTGCTTTTTTACTATAATGCTGTGGTAAAGGTGTAGCCCTGGCTGCGGATACTGTCAATGGCCTGACCTAAAATCTCCGCATTGGTGGGACTGACGGCGTGGAGCAGGAAGATGGCGCCCGGGTGGGTGCTCTCTGTCACCTTTTGCAGCGCCGCTGCCGGTTCCGCCACATTTTGGGTATCCCAATCTGCATAGGCAAAGCTCCAAAAGATACTCTTGTAGCCCAGCTCCTGTGCCAGCGCCAGCGTGTCCTCGCTAAACTCCCCCTTGGGAAAGCGGAAGTAAGTCATCTTGTACTGATAATTCTTCTCCATATACCGGTGCAGCACGGTGATCTCCTCTGTGGCTGCCGCGCGGGTCACCTCGTCCATAGTCAGGTGGCGATAGGTGTGGTTGCCCACTACATGGCCCTCGGCAATCATGCGCTTGATCAGTGCCGGGTTTTGGCTGGCAAAGTCATAGGTCACAAAGAATATAGCATGGACTTGCTTTTCCTTTAGCGTGTCCAATATCTTGCCGCTGTATCCGTTCTCATACCCCTCGTCAAAGGTCAGGCACAACTGCTTTTTATTGTCCAGCAAGAAGCGAGCACCCAGCGCGCCAAACTGCTTTTGCAGCCGTTCCGGCTCCTGCGGTCTGGCGTGATCGGTAATATTGCCCGGCCCCCACACCACCTTTTCCTTGCTGTAACTGCGGCTGCCCACATTGGTGGGGCGCACGGTGGTGTCCGCCGTCTTGGTTGCAGTGGTGGCAGAGGTGGTACTGGTGCCCGGATCGCCGGTTTGGTTCTCATTCTTTGCATTGCCCCGGCAGCCGGTAAACAGTACGGTGATCAGCGCTAAAGCCAGCAGCAAACTGCTGCATTTTTTGAACATAAAAAAACTCCCCTTTCAGCAATAGGTTGTGCTGAAAAGGGAGCAAATTCACCTGTTAAATTTTGATTAGCGAAAATTGGCGATGTTTGCAAAAACTGCAAATCATTCGTTAATAATATTCCACCCGGCGCGCAAAATGCCCTCATCCTTGCCAATGCGGTTAAGTACATTCTCAATGGCCTCATCGTTCTTCTTGGCGGCAGACACATAAGCGCGGATTTTGGTATTGCCGTCGTCCGTCTCCGAGGACTCCAAATTGTGCAAAATAATATCCCGCGCGTCCTTCAAAGCACTCATTAAGTGGGCGCGAATATCCACCTCAAAGTTATCCAGACAGGTCACTGAGATTTTATACATACACTCATCTTTGGCCCGCTTTTCTTTATCATAGCTGCGCAGCTTGTTAATCTTGTTGCTCAGCGGATGCAGCACCAGGTGCAGCACCACCACAGCCGCTGCCACAATTACCGCATACAGCACCTTGGGCAGGGTGCACAGAATGCCGATGGCCGCCGTGGTCCAAATGGTAGCGGCAGTGGACAGCCCGCGAATGTTGGTGCCGTCCCGCAAAATCAGGCCGGCGCCCAAAAAGCCCACACCGCTGACCACCTGGGCAGCCACACGGGTCAGGTCCGTGTTGTCCTGGTGGATCACAAAGGAAAACGCCGTGTAGGCATACGCCCCCACACACACGATCACATTGGTAAGTATACCCGCCTGGTGCTTGGTCCACTGGCGCTCCAGGCCTACAAAGAAGCCCAGAATAATGGCCAGCGCCAGTCGAATGGAAAACCCGGACAACGCCGTAATATCCATCAAATGCGCATAGCGTTCCATTTTAAATTAAGCCTCCGCTTTCTCTTCTGCCTCCTGGGCAGATTTTTGTTTTAAGTAAGCATTGATAAAGCCGTCAATATCCCCGTCCATCACGGCGGTGATATTGCCCATCTCGAACCCGGTACGGTGATCCTTGGCCAGGGTATAAGGCATAAATACATAGGAACGAATTTGGGAGCCCCAGGCAATCTCTTTTTGATCGCCCTTAATGTCCTCAATGCGTTCCAAATTCTCCCGCTCTTTGATCTCCACCAGCTTGGACTTGAGCATACGCATGGCCACTTCCCGGTTTTGGTGCTGGCTGCGCTCAATCTGGCAGCTGACCACGATCCCGGTGGGAATATGGGTCAAGCGCACGGCAGAGGAGGTCTTGTTGACCTTTTGACCGCCGGCACCGGAAGCACGGTACACATCCATCTTGATATCTTCTTCACGGATCTCCACATTCACATCGTCGTCAATCTCCGGCATCACTTCAACGGACGCAAAGGAGGTATGCCGCCGACCGGAGGAATCAAAGGGAGACACCCGCACCAAGCGGTGAATACCCATCTCGCCTTTTAAGTAACCGTAGGCATTCTCGCCCTCTACTAAAATCGTGGCGCTCTTGATTCCCGCCACATCGCCGTCCAGATAATCCAGCGTAGACACCTTGTAGCCATGGCGCTCGCCCCAGCGGTTGTACATACGAAAGAGCATTTCCGCCCAGTCCTGCGCCTCCGTACCGCCGGCACCGGCGTGGAAGGTCAGCAAGGCGTTTTTGCCGTCAAATTCGCCGCTGAGCAGGGTGGACAGGGTCATATCTTCAACGCGCGTTTCAATATCCTTAACAGAGGCGGTGCAGTCGTCCAGCAAGGACAGATCGCCCTCCTCGTCCGCCAGTTCAATCATCACCAGCGCGTCCTCATAGTCGCTTTTCAGGCTCTCATAGCCGGTGACCTTGGCCTTTAAGGAACCGATCTTTTGCATCACCTTTTGGCTGTTCTCCATATCGTCCCAAAAGTCCGGGGCGGCGCTCTCTTTCTCCAGCACCTCCACCTCGGCCTTTAAGCTGTCAATAGCCAGGGCTTCCTTTAAGTTTTCAATGGGCTTCTCGCTGTCCAGCAGCCGCAGCCGCAGTTCTTCAAATTCTACCATATCCACGCTCCGTGCAGTTCTCTGTATAAATTTATGATTATAACTGTAATATTATATATAAATCTCTGCTGCATTGCAAGGGCTTTACCGCTGATTTTACACCCGGGCACGGATTTTTGGCGGAATTGACGGTGCTTTCACACTTTGTTTAAGATATTTTAACCAAATCGTTGATTTATTGTGATATTCTAATGTATAATGATAAGAAAGCATATAGATCGAGGTACACAAAATGGCTTTGTATGAAAACAACAGCTGCCCGGTCTGCGGCAAGCAGTTCCAGCCGGGTGACGATATTGTTACCTGCCCGGAATGCGGCACACCCCATCACCGGGCGTGCTACCGGGAGCTGGGGCACTGCGCCCACCAGGCACTACACGGTGATGGATATACCTTTACCCCGGCGGATCCGCCTGCGGAGCAAAAATCAAGCGCGCCTGCCGACGATACCCACACCGCTGCCCCGGAGCAAAAAAAGAAATGCGTGGCCTGCGATGCCGAGCTGGACGGAGACGCCGTCTTTTGCACCCACTGCGGCGCTCGACAACCGGGTGCCGGCGAAAAGTATCGCCCGCCGATCCTGCAGGATACGGCACCGGATCCCAGCCAATATCCGGGCACCATCGAGGGTGAAGCGGCCGCCGATGTGGCAGCGGTGGTACGCACCAACACCGGCTACTTCCTTTCCCGGTTCAGACGGAATAAAAAGGTCGGATGGAACTGGGCGGCCTTTCTCTTTGGCCCCTACTACCTGTTCTTCCGCAAAATGTATAAAGAGGGCACGGCGGCGCTGGCCATTCGCTTTGCCGCGTCACTGATCGTGCAGGGCGCCTACGCCAGCCAATTTGCCAAACTCACCGACTTTATGAGCACCAACTACACTGCCCTTATGCAGGGCAAAATACAACCGGACGCAGCACTGATGGAGCCATTATACCCGGCTGTAGCCATCATGATGGGCGTAGGGTTGGCGATCCACCTGGTGATCGCCCTGTTTGCCAATCGGCTGTACCGCAGAAAAGTATTTACCGTGCTGCAAACGGTGGATGATCGACTGCAGGACGGCGCCATCTTTCGTCAAGCGCCCATGCTGCCGGAGCAAATGCGTTTGACCCAGGATGAAATGCGCCGCATGTATCTGTCCAAAATGGGCGGTACCAGCGTGTTTGCGCCGATTATGGCGTTTCTAATCTTGGACATGATCTCCGGACTGCTGTCCAGCATATTGTAAAAATACCGAACGAGGAAAAGAAAAATGAAAATTAAAAAAGCAATCATTCCCGCAGCAGGGCTGGGCACGCGCGTGCTCCCCGCTTCCAAAGCCGTGCCCAAGGAAATGCTCAACATTGTGGATAAACCCGCCATTCAGTACATTGTAGAGGAGGCGTTCGCCGCCGGGATCGAGGATGTGCTGATCATCACCAACCGGGGCAAGGGGGTCATTGAGGACCACTTTGACCACGCGGTGGAGCTGGAGCACAAGCTCTCCGGGGATCCAAACAAGGCGGATCTGTACCGAGATGTGCTGCAATGCTCTCAAATGGGCAATATTTATTTTATCCGCCAAAAGGAGACCAAAGGTTTGGGTCACGCAGTGCTGTGCGCCAAGAACTTTGTAGGTAACGAGCCTTTTGCGGTGCTGTATGGGGACGATGTAATCATCAGCGACGACCCGGTCACCGGCCAGCTTTGCCGCGCCTATGAGAAATACGGCAAGGGCGCTGTTGGCGTAAAGGAAGTGCCCACGGCGGATATTACCAAATACTGCTCCCTGGCGGTTGCGCCGCTGGAGGGCAACTGCTTTACCTGCACGGATATGATCGAAAAGCCCCGGCCGGAGCAGGTAATGAGCAACTACTCCATTCTGGGCCGGGTGGTGCTGCCTCCCTCTATTTTTGAGATTTTGGAGCACACCCCTAACGGCGCCGGCGGAGAATTGCAGTT
>OCHK01002557.1_pt1 | contig 11914 bp, 7 predicted proteins | sample 1538551 | NCBI WGS metagenome assembly OCHK01 (sample SAMN04571707, study PRJEB22368) | human gut metagenome | biome: human gut; material: stool | host: Homo sapiens | place: Luxembourg | collected 2012-08-31
TCTCCGGAAATCTCTGGCACGATTATCTGACATATCTTCTGGTCAACAAAGAAAATGCATTTTCTACCTCCTGCGAGATTGTCGGAAAAGTCGAGGGAAGCATCAACCAGATGGCAAAACATGATTTTGTCCGTTTCAAAGAGCTGTTCGATTTCGATATCTGTGTTTTTGATGAGATTTTTGAGTCCGGCGATGCCTCTGTCATCAGTTCCTATGAGAACACGGACAGCCCGAATAAACTATTCAACAAAGAAGTCCGGGATCGTATCTGTGAGCTGGCCATCCGTCTGGCAAAGGCTGCATCCGCAGATGAATTTATGGCTGATATGGTTCAGTTTTACAAAGATTTCGGAGTGGGAAAACTGGGACTTCACAAGGCATTTCGTATTGCGCATACAGGAGAGAACGTTGAGATTATCCCGATTACCAACATTCCGGATGTGCGCCTTTCTGATCTTGTCGGCTACGAAATTCCAAAGCAGAAGCTGATCGACAACACGAAAGCGTTTGTCGAGGGCAAGAAAGCAAACAACTGTCTGCTTTTTGGCGATGCCGGAACCGGAAAATCCTCCAGCATTAAGGGTATCCTGAATGAATATTACGATCAGGGACTGCGAATGATCGAGGTTTACAAGCATCAGTTTCAGGATCTAAATGAGCTGATTGCACAGATCAAAAACAGAAATTATAAATTCATTATTTACATGGATGACCTTTCCTTTGAAGAGTTTGAGATTGAGTACAAATACCTGAAAGCTGTCATTGAGGGAGGCCTGGAAAAACGTCCGGACAATATTCTTATTTATGCAACCTCCAATCGTCGCCATCTGATTAAAGAGGATTACAGTGATAAAGAAGGAACAAGACAGGATATGCATACTTCCGACACCGTACAGGAGAAACTATCCTTGGTATACCGTTTCGGCGTCAGCATCTATTTTGGTGCACCGGATAAGAAAGAATTCCAGAAGATTGTTTCCACACTGGCCGAACGATACGGCGTGACGCTGCGTGAGGAAGAGCTTTTGGCAGAAGCGAACAAATGGGAACTGTCCCACGGCGGTCTGTCCGGCCGTACCGCACAGCAGTTTATCGATTATCTGCTCGGAAAACAGTAAAAAGAAAAAGGTCAAAAAGTCCGCTTGGTATTGGGAGCGGGCTTTTTGGGATATCCTTTGAAAAAGAAGGAGGAAAAGCATATATGCAGTATTCCACATTTGCTGCCATTGATATCGGCAGCTACGACGTCATTCTGGAGATTTTCGAGATCTCCAAAAAACAGGGAATCCGAAGCGTGGATAAGATCTGCCATCGGATGGAGCTTGGAAAAGATACGTACACGTTGGGAAAAATTCGCCCTGAAATGGAAGAAGAGCTGTGCCGTGTACTCGCAGATTTTGTGCGGATTATGGAAGGCTATCGCGTGGACGATTACCGTGCAACGGCATCCAGTGCGATCAGTGAGGCGTCGAACAGTCTCTATGTCCTTGGAAAAATTCATCAGCTGACCGGTTTTTCTGTCACTGTTCTCTCCAACTCGGAGCAGCGTTTTCTTAGCTATAAAGCGCTCGCGGCGATGGAGGACAATTTTAACAAGATCATTGAAAAGGGAACTGCGATTCTCGATCTTGACGGTGGCAGTTTTCAGATTTCCCTGTTCGACAAGGATGCACTTGTCACAACACAGAACATCCGCATGGGAAGTCTTCGCATCCGCGAGCGTCTTGCCGGAATTCAGAGTGAGACGGAACATTACGAAGAGATGGTCGAAGAGCTGATTTGGAATGAAGTATCGAGCTTTAAAAAGATGTATCTGAAAGACCGTAAAATCGAAAACATTATGCTGATCGGCGATGTTTTCACCGACAGTGTTTATCAGAATATCGAAGAAAAAACGACAAAAATCATTTCCCGTGAAAACTTTAATACCTGGTATGAGAAAATTATCCGTCAGTCACCGATGGAGCTTGCTGTAAAACTTGGTATTCCGCTGGAAAACGCTTCACTGATGTACCCGTCTGCTGTGATTTATAAATGTCTGATTGATATGATGGGTGCGGAGCATATCTGGATTCCGGGCGTGCATATGACACGTGGTATTGCATACGAGTATGCGGAGCAGATGAAACTGCTGAAAGGCGGTCATAATTTCGAAAATGATATTCTGATGGCGGCAAAAAATATCGGAAAACGGTACGCGGTGAATCGCCCGCACGTCCAGAACCTGGAGATGACGGCCCTTGCCATGTTTGATGCGACGAAAAAGATGCACGGCATGAAAGAACGCGAGCGGCTGCTGCTTCGGATGGCGGTGATGCTGCACGATGTCGGAAAATACATCAGCCTTAATAATGTCGCGGATTCTTCCTATAATATTATCATGTCAAACGAAATCATCGGACTGTCCCATATTGAACGGGAGATGGTCGCACTGATTGCAAAATACAATACGGCAGTGCTTCCATCCTACGATGAGCTGGTGATGGAATCGTCGCTTAGTGCAGAACAGTATCTGACCGTATCGGAGCTGACAGCAATCGTCCGTCTGGCGAATGCACTAGATCGGAGTCACCTGCAGAAAATCCAGTCGATCCGCGCTGCCTTAAAGGAGAGAGAACTGCATCTGTCTCTGACGGTTGACCGTGATTTCACACTGGAGCAGGGACTGTGCCAGGATAAATTAGATTTTTTCAATGAGGTATTCAGCATACAGCCGATTATTAAGATGAAACGGCAGATGTAAGGAGGCGAACAAGATGGATATAACACCATATAAGAAACCGGAATATTTTCGAAACCGGGAATTGAGCTGGATCAGCTTCGACGAGCGTGTTTTAAACGAGGCGCGGGATAAGAGTATTCCGCTGTTTGAACGTCTGAAATTTATCAGCATTACCTCCTCCAACCTGGATGAGTTTTATATGGTTCGTGTGGCTTCACTAAAAGACCAGGTGCATGCAAACTATACGAAAAAGGATCTGTCCGGCATGGATGCGAAGGAGCAGCTTACCGAAATCAGCAAACGGACGCATGAGCTGGTGCAGCTGCAGTACAATACGTACAATCGCTCGGCGGTTCCGTCTCTGGAGCATGTTGGCCTTACGATTATCAGCGAGCACGAGAAGCTGACGAAGGAGCAGGCGGAGTATGTGGATTCCTATTTTGAGGAGAACATTTACCCGGTTCTGACCCCGATGGCCATGGATTCGGCCCGCCCGTTCCCATTGATCCGGAACAAAACATTGAATATCGGTGCACTGGTGCAGAAGAAAGAGGATTCGCTTCTGAGCCGTGCGGAGGATAAGAAAGAGAAGAAAGGTAAGGAGAAGGAAAAGGAGAAAGAACTGGAATTTGCGACGGTTCAGGTTCCTTCGGTACTGCCGCGTTTTATTCTGCTTCCGCAGGATGAAAAGACGGGACAGCGGTATGTGATTCTTCTGGAAGAGATCATCGAGCGGAACATTGGAAAGCTGTTCTTAAGCTACGATGTGGTCTGCGCGCATCCGTACCGTGTCATGCGGAATGCGGATCTTTCGATCGACGAGGATGAGGCTTCGGACCTGTTAAAAGAGATCCAGAAGCAGCTTAAAAAACGTCAGTGGGGCGAAGTGATCCGTCTGGAAGTGGAAGATAAGATGGATAAGCGGCTCCTGAAGATGCTGGAAAAAGAGTTTGACATCGATGAAGACGACCTGTTCCGGATTCCGGGACCGCTCGATTTGACGTTTTTAATGAAAATGTATGGGCTCGACGGCTTTGATGAGTATAAAATTCCGAAATATATTCCGGCGGCAGTTCCGGCGCTGATGAATGAGGATGACATTTTTACAAACATCCGAAAAGGCGACATCCTGCTGCATCATCCTTATATGACGTTTGATCCGGTCGTGCAATTTGTACAGCAGGCAGCAAAGGATCCGGATGTACTGGCGATCAAACAGACACTGTACCGTGTGAGCGGCAATTCTCCGATTATTGCAGCACTGGCTCAGGCGGCGGAAAACGGCAAACAGGTTTCCGTACTGGTGGAATTAAAGGCACGGTTTGACGAAGAAAACAATATTGTCTGGGCAAAGATGCTGGAGAAAGCGGGATGCCATGTAATTTATGGTCTTCTGGGACTGAAAACACACAGTAAGATTACACTGGTGGTTCGGCGTGAGGAGACAGGTATTCGCAGATATGTACATCTTGGCACGGGAAACTATAACGATTCTACGGCAAAGCTGTATACGGACTGTGGTCTGCTGACATGCAATGCAAAGATCGGTGAGGACGCAACAGCAGTATTTAACATGCTTTCGGGCTATTCGGAGCCGGATCGCTGGAACAAACTGATTGTTGCACCGCTCTGGATGAAGGACCGGTTCCTGCATCTGATTGCGATGGAAGAGGAGCACGCAAAGAAGGGACAGAAAGCGCATATTATTGCGAAGATGAACTCGTTATGCGATCGCGATATTATTGCGGCGCTTTACAGTGCTTCGGCAGCCGGAGTAAAGATTGACCTGATTATCCGGGGAATCTGTTGCCTGAAGGTTGGAATCCCGGGTGTCAGCGAGAATATTACCGTTCGCTCGATTGTCGGCAATTTCCTGGAACATGCGCGGATTTTCTACTTCTACAGTGGTGGAAATGAAGAGGTGTTTATGGGAAGCGCGGACTGGATGCCGCGAAATCTGGAAAAACGGGTGGAGATTGTGTTCCCGGTTGAGGATGAGCAGATCAAGAAAGAAGTAATGCATATTCTTGATATCCAGATGAAGGATAATGTGAAAGCCAGTATTTTACAGGCAGACGGAACGTATACAAAGCCGGATAAGCGTGGAAAGACGCTGGTGAATTCACAGGAGTATTTCTGCAGGGAGGCAACGGAAAGAGCGGAAAAACCGAAAGAACAGGAAAACAGCAGGGTGTTTGTGCCGGCGGAACCGGTGGAATAGGTTTGGACGGACGCCCCGTAACGCACACAAGGGTGATGCGCGGTTTCGGGAGCTAGTAATTCTAAGGCTCTGTCATTTTGCTAAAACCATGCGCCAAAAATCAAAACTCGCTGTCGCTCAGACAGTTGATTTTTGGCGCATAACGCAAAATGCCAGAACCTAAGAATTACACGCTCCCTGCAAATGCGCATCACCCTTGTGTGCGTTACGGGGCTGTGTGAAGGACGGACACGGATGTGGGAGCGGGAGCGCCCACTGCGTTGACATGAAAGAAGAATATGGTATGTTGTGATGAGAAAGAGCTGCAGCTTTGAGGGTTGCGGCGTTTTTTTTGTGTCAAAAATAATCTGTTGGGTATTGGGAAAAGGAATGGCTATTCAGAATTTGTTTTGAAAATTGGTTTTGCGGGTGATTTTCGGGGATTTTACAAAGAGTGATCTGGAAGAGTGGCTGGAAAAGAAGGGGATGGAGATAAGGGAAAATGTGGACATTTTTTGTAAAGTAACCGGTTATTTTATTAACGGATATTTTACAAAGCGGTGGTAGTGGGCTTTACGGAAGGAAAGGTATAATGAATCTCGACAAGACGAGGAGGAAGAAAAACGAATGTCAAATATTGTGTTGAAGAATGTCTGTAAATCTTATGATAAGGAACATTATGCGGTTCAGGATTTTTCGCTTGAAATACCGGATCGGGAGTTTGTGATTTTTGTTGGACCTTCCGGCTGCGGAAAATCGACGACGCTTCGGATGATTGCCGGTCTTGAGGAGATTACGAGCGGGGAGCTCTGGATTGATGGACAGCTTTGTAATTATGTAGAAGCAAAGGATCGCGATCTTTCGATGGTATTTCAGAACTACGCGCTTTATCCGAATATGACGGTATATGAAAACATGGCGTTTTCTCTGAAAATCCGGAAACAGCCCAAGGATGAAGTTGATAAAAAGGTACATGAGGCAGCTAAAATGCTTGGAATTGAGCATTTACTTGACCGGAGACCGGCAGCACTTTCCGGTGGTCAGAAACAAAGAGTTGCGATTGGAAGCGCAATTATGAGACGGCCGAAAGCATTTTTAATGGATGAGCCGCTTTCAAATCTGGATGCGAAGCTGCGGGCACAGATGCGGGTGGAGCTGGCAAAATTACATAAGGAACTGAAAACGACGGTGATTTATGTTACACATGACCAGACGGAGGCGATGACGCTTGGTACAAAAATTATTGTCATGAAAGACGGTGTTGTGCAGCAGGCGGATACACCGGAGCAGATTTACCGCCATCCGGCAAACAAATTTGTGGCCGGTTTTATCGGAGCTCCGAGTATGAATTTTATGGAAACGATGGTGACGGAAAGAAACGGAGCGGTTTATCTGGAAGGAGACGGAGGAGTTACCCTTCGTGCCAGAGGAGAGAACGAAATGGTGCTTCGTCGCACTTATCTCGGAAAAATGGTGATCTTAGGCCTGAGACCGGAGGATTTACAGGACGAAATAACCGCTTCCGCACATCGGATCTGTTACAAAGAGAATCAGTTGAAGGCATTTGTTGACCTGCGGGAGATGATCGGTGCAGAAGCGTATCTGCATATGAATACCGGAAAAAATCTGATTACAGCAAGAGTGCCTTCCGAGGTGCCGGTTACTGTAAAGGAAAGCATTACATTGTATGCAGATATGGAGAAAGCACAGATCTTTGATCCGTTTACAGAAGAAAATATTTTATCTCTGCCGGTTGAAAAAGAAGAACTTGCAACAGCATAAGAAGGAGCAGAAAGTGAAAAAAGTAATTGAAAAGTGTAAAAAAGCAGAAGTTTATATGTATCTGATCCCGAGTATGGTGATCTTTAGCATCTTTCTGTTTTATCCGTTTTTTAAAACCATTTATCTGAGCCTGTATAAGACAAACAAGCTTGGAGAAGCGAAATTGTATGTGGGACTGGACAACTATAAAAGCTTATTATCGAATCCATCCTTTTACAACAGTCTCTGGGTTACACTGGAATTTGTGGCGATTGTTGTAGTCGGAAGTATGGCGCTTGGCCTTCTGGGAGCAGTTCTTTGCAGCAAGGCTTTCCCGGGAATCCGGGTATTCAGTACTTCCTATGCACTCCCAATGGCAGTAGCATCGAGCTCAGGTGCCATGATTTTCAAGATTATTTTAAATCCCACGATCGGTATCGTAAACAAATTGCTGCATGTGAGCATTAACTGGGTCAGTGATCCGAAATATGCGCTGATCTGTGTGGCTGTCCTTACGGCATGGCTGAACAGTGGCATCAATTTCCTGTATTTTTCGGCGGGACTTGGAAACATTGATGATTCGATTTATGAGCGTGCTTCTGTAGATGGAGCGAATGCAGTACAGAAATTTTTTAAGCTGACACTGCCGGGGCTTTCTCCGATCATGTTCTACACACTGGTTGTTAACATTATTCAGGCATTCCAGTCATTCGGACAGGTGAAAATCCTGACACAGGGAGGACCGGGAGAATCCACGAACCTGATTGTATATTCGATATACCGTGATGCGTTTTTTAATTACCGGTTCGGAAGCGCAGCCGCACAGTCCGTTGTTTTGTTTCTGATTGTCATGGCGCTTACCCTGGTTATGTTCCGCATGGAAAAGAGAGGAGTAAAATACTGATGTCTACGATAGCAACTACGATTGCCGGACCAAAAACTTATTCTGCAGAGGAGCTGCAGGCACTGCATCTGGCAATGAATGCAAAAGCAAAAAGAAAGAAAATGCTTCAGAAAACAGCGTTGGTTACCATGAACCTGATCGTCTGTCTGTTTATGCTGTTTCCACTGCTTTATACCATCAGCGTAGCATTTATGCCGTCCGGTGAGTTATACACAATGGCAATGAATATCGTTCCCAAACATCCGACACTGGAAAATTTTGTGGAAGCATTTCATAAAATTCCGCTGGTACGCTTTGTCCTGAATTCATTTTTGGTTGCGGGCAGCATTACGCTGGGTCAGATTGTAACGTGTTCTCTTGCGGCATTTGCCTTCTCTTTCCTGAATTTCAAAGGAAAAAATGTTCTGTTTATGCTGGTCATGGCGACCATGATGGTGCCGGGTGAGGCAACCATTATTTCCAATTATCTGACAGTAGGAAGTCTTGGACTGCTCGATACCTATATTGTTCTGATCCTGCCTTCTCTTACCTCTGCAATGGGAATTTTCCTGTTCCGCCAGTTCTACATGACCTTTCCGATTTCGCTTTATGAATCGGCGAAGCTGGACGGCTGCGGTAATCTGCGGTTTATCGTAAAAATCCTGATGCCGCTGACAAAGTCAGCAATGGGAGCAATGGCGGTTTATACCTTTATCAATGCATGGAATATGTACATGTGGCCGCTGCTGGTTACAGGTTCGGACAGCAAGCGTACCGTACAGATTGGTATCAGTATGCTGAACAGCGTCGATGCACAGTCGATTACCCTGATGCTGGCGGGCGTGGTAATGATTATTATTCCATCCATTTCCATCTTTATCGTAGGCCAGAAGGCCTTAATCAAAGGAATGTTTTCAGGAGCAGTCAAGGGCTGATTCCTGTGACAGAAAAAAGAATAGAAAACTGTATGAAAAACGAGGAGAAAAAAATGAAGAAAAAAGTGATTGCATCGATTCTTGCGGCTTCTATGGCAGCTATGGCGCTTACTGGATGCGGAGGCGGAAAAACAACGAGTGAGACACGGAGTGCAACAACGGATGAAACCACAGCCAGCGCAGAGGCAGGAAGTACGGCAGATGGCGCAGAAGCACCGGATTTAAACCAGGATACGAAGGGAACCACGATTACCTTCTGGCATTCCATGGGCGGTGTCAATGGCGAGGCAATGGATTATCTTGTCAATAAATTCAATGAAGAAAATACCGATGGCATTACCGTTGAGGCGGTTTACCAGGGAGAATATGATGATACGATTAACAAACTGAAAAGTGCACAGATCGGAAATATGGGAGCAGACCTGGTACAGATTTATGATATCGGAACCCGATTTATGATTGATTCCGGCTGGGTCATCCCGATGCAGGAGCTGATTGATGCAGATGGCTATGACATTTCCCAGATCGAGCCGAATATCGCTGCTTATTATACAGTAAACAATGAGCTGTACTCCATGCCATTCAATTCGTCCACACCAATTCTGTATTACAACAAAGATATGTTTGAAAAAGCAGGGATCACCGAGGTTCCGACAAGCCTGGAAGGAATTCTCGCTATCGGTGATGATCTGAAAACAAAGGGTGGAGCCGGTGAACCGCTGGCACTCTCCATCTATGGATGGTATTTCGAACAGTGGCTCTGCAAACAGGGACTTTCCTATGCGGATAATGGAAACGGCCGTGATGCAGCTGCTACTGCGGTTGAATTTGATTCCAACGGCGGAGCACTCAATATCTTAAATGAGTGGAAAGCCCTGAATGATGCCGACGTTGCACCAAACGTAGGCCGTGCCGGAAGTGATACCGCAACAACAGACTTTACTTCCGGAAAAGCAGCGATCACCCTTGGCTCTACCGCATCCCTGAAACAGATTTTACAGGATGTCAACGGAAGCTTCGAAGTTGGAACCGCATATTTCCCGACAATCAAGGACGGCGATGAGGGCGGTGTTTCCATCGGAGGAGCATCTCTCTGGGCATTGAACAACAACGATGATGCAAAAGCAGCAGCTACCTGGAAATTTATCAAATTCCTGATTTCCCCGGAATCTCAGGCATACTGGAATGCCGAGACGGGTTACTTCCCGGTAACAACAGCTGCTGATGAGGAGCAGACCTTTAAAGATAATGTAGCACAGTATCCGCAGTTCCAGACCGCAATCGACCAGCTGCACGATTCCAAGCCGCAGTACGCCGGCGCACTTCTCTCTGTATTCCCGGAGGCAAGACAGATTGTGGAAACAGAAATCGAGAATATGATCAACGAAAACGAGACTCCAGAGAAGGCAGTAGAATCGATGGCTTCCCAGATCAACAGCTCCATCGAGGACTATAATTTGGTAAATGAATAAGAGATAGGCTTTACAAAAATAAGATTTCGTCCTATAGTGAAGAAAAACGAGTTCCCAAAGCGTGTTTGAACGGTTTTTAGGAAGGGGAAGATCCGAGTTACGGCAATGATTTTTCAGATATGACTGGAAATGCGTCGGAGACAAAAATCCGGCGCGTTTCCGGATTTATAGTAAGCCTCCAAATAATGCAAAAGAGTCAGTACCGCTTTTTTTAACCGAATCAAGTAAGTCCCCTGCTTCCATTGCGTGAAGCAATAAGCAGTGGGTGGGGACTTGCTTGTATCAGGAGGAGTGCAAGCTCCTTCTGATAAACTGCGGAGCAGTTATTCGGTTATGAGCAAGTAGCAAAGCGGATTGCGAATATCCGCTTGACTTATTTTCAGGGTTTACGATAAAAGAAAAAAGCTGCAGCCGGGACAAAAGATAGAAAAGAGTGCAGGCTTGGAAATGGGAACGGAAAATGGAGGACAGATACGAGATGAAAACAAAAGTATGGGCACACAGAGGAGCCAGCGCATATGCACCGGAAAATACACTGGAAGCGTTTCTTCTTGCGGCAGAGCAGGGAGCTGACGGTGTGGAGCTGGATGTACAGCTGACGAAAGATGGCGAGATGGTTGTTGTCCACGATGAAGAAATCGACCGGGTCAGTGACGGAAGCGGATTTGTCAAAGATTATACACTTGCGGAATTAAAGACCCTGAACTTTAATAAGACACATCCGGAGTATCAGGATGTAAAAATTCCGACGCTTCGCGAAGTATATGAAGCATTAAAGCCAACGGGAATGACGATCAATGTCGAGCTGAAAACCGGTATTTTCTGGTATAAAGACCTGGAAAAAAAGGTACTCGAGCTGACAAAAGAGATGGAGATGGAGGATCGCGTGATTTATTCTTCCTTTAACCATTACAGCATTGCAAAAATTCTGGAACTGGATCCGAAAGCCAGCACCGGCATCCTCTACGCAGATGTTATTTACGATGTCGTGAATTACGCGAAAAAAATCGGAACAGGAGCTCTTCATCCGGCAACCTTTCATGTGCAGATGGCAGACTTTCTTCCGCAGTATGTGGAAAGTGATCTTGCAGTGCATGTGTGGACGGTCAATGATAAGGCGGAGATCGAACGCCTGATGGATGCCGGTGTTGACGCAGTCATCACCAATTATCCGGATGTGGCCGTTTCCTGCCGCAACGCGAAGTGATACCGATTGGAGAAAAAAAGCTGTTCCTTTTGGATATCGACGGAACCATCTGCGTGGGGAACCGTCTGATTCCGGGAGCAGACCGGTTTTTAAACGGACTGTCCGAGTACGGCGGAGATTATGTATTTATCACAAATAATACGACGATGAGCGTAGCAGATTACCGGAAAAAATTTGCAAAGCTGGGCATCCCGACAACAAGCGGGAACTTTCTGACAGCATCCGTTGCGACAGCTCATTACCTGAAACAGAAATATGGATCCCGTCCCGTCTATGTGCTGGGAACGGATTCCCTGATCCGGGAATTGGAGAGCTTCGGTGTATGTACCACCCGTGATCCGGAAAAAGAAGGAATTGCGTGTGTGCTTGCAAGCTATGACAATGAACTGACGTATCAAAAACTGACGGATATCTGTCGGCTGTTGACAGAGCGCCCGGAGCTCGATTACGCTGCAACGAACCCGGACTATGTTTGTCCGATTGAATTCGGCTACGTGCCGGATTGCGGTTCCATCTGCGAGATGATCGGACATGCGGTCCACCGCATGCCGACTTATATCGGAAAACCAGGTACACGGATGGTTGAGATGGCACTTGATATGACAGGCAGAACCCGCGATGAGGCTGTTCTTGTGGGAGACCGTCTCTATACGGACATTGCGTGCGCAAACATGGCGGATATTTCTGCAGCCCTTGTGCTTTCCGGCGAATCTACGCGTGAAGAAATGCAGAAC